>ULXK01029344.1_pt1 | contig 13939 bp, 12 predicted proteins | sample 1961201 | NCBI WGS metagenome assembly ULXK01 (sample SAMEA4835836, study PRJEB28245) | human gut metagenome | biome: gut microbiome; material: fecal sample | place: Denmark | collected 2008
CCTCCGCGCGCGCTGCGCTCCAGCATGAGCAGGCCCAGCTCCTCCTTCTTGTCGATGGCCGTAGCGGCTATTGCGTTCACCTCGTCGGCGCTCAGATGGTCGATGTCCATGCCCACCGACTTGCTCAGCCGCGTCGCGCCTTTGAGGCACCCGTCCTCCGTAGGCAGGCAGCTATAGTTGAACTGCACCAGCTTGCGCTTCGCCGCGGCCACGTCCGTATCCTCCTGCGGATGGCGGATCAGCGTGAGATTGCGCACTTGCGTCTGGCTGTCTCTGTATCTACGGTAGGCCTCCTCGGTCTCCACGGCCTTCATCATCTTGTGGCCCTGCTGATAATATATTACGTGTACACTCATGATAGTTTCTTTCTCCTTTCTTTGTTATTTCGTCAGTTGTTCATTGAGCAGGGCGTCGATGGCGTCCTGCGCCTCGTCCATGATGGCCTGGGCGATGACCACGTTCTCCGTGCGGCAAAATTTCAACGTCAGCTGCAGGACGTCGTCCTGCGTCCTGCTTCTGCGCCCGTGAGCGAGCTTGCGGATCAGCACGCTGCGGCTCTTTGGTTTCGTCCGTGGCACGAAGTCGAACGCCCCGTCGCTCATCTGCTGGCAATGGCTGCCATGGTTCTCGTTGCCATTGTTGGTTTTATTGTTCTTATTCATAACTGTATAGTTTTTTGTTTCATCCTGGGGACGGAGGGACACCGAAGGTGGATCGACAACGTTGTATCGTGTTGTTTCGATGCAGCCTGCCGAGTAGGGAAAACAACCAAACCACTTTTACCATGCTGGAACAACTTGTATTGTCCTGCAAAGACTTGGTTGTAATGTTGTACATGTTGTATTTGTTGTCTTATTCTATTTCCCTGATTCCTCTATATTTCGGATGATTCTTTTTTGTGCGAGAAGAGACGTGGATTGTTGCGCGCTTTACCATGGAATATCCTCCTCGTACTCAACTCTGGTGTTTACCATTTTTTTGTTTACAAAATTGGCCCTTGGGCCAATCCTATTAATGACCGATTAATGTTTCGGTTAACGATGATTAATGTCTCGATGAATGGTGATTAATGTGAAAACAAAGTCAGATTCATGCAATAGTCTCACTACCGTGAGACCCTGTGAATGTGAAATACGCATAGTTCTCTTTTTTGTTTTACGTCGCGCCTTTTCGCGACCTTTTGTTATTGACCTGTTACTTTGCCAGCTGGCGGGCGCAGGAGGCAAGACGGCGCTATGAGGGCTATAAAGACCAGCACCGTCAGCGGGCCTCGTTGGTCTCAACTGACGGTGCAAAGGTATGGGATTCTTTCGTGCCCGACGAATTTTTGAGGGTCGGGGGAAAGTTGGTGAAAGTTTTGGGGAAAGAAGTCCACTTTTTCACCCCTTTTTGGGCCCTTTGGAGAAAGTTTGGGGAAAGTTAGAGAAAGTTTGGTGAAAGTTTTGGTGAAAACTTTTGTGAGAATTCGCCGAGAGGGTGGTGGACTTTTGAAGAGAATTCGCTGAAGTTTGCCAAAAAAAACAGGATGCCACCCCTGCGCCTCCAGCCTTGGACCCACAAACAGCCCACCAGCGCGACATCGATTCACAGGGCATCATACAGTCTGGTCGTCATGTCATTATGTCATCATGCCGTAATGTCATCATGCCGTTAAGGATTTTACAGGAAAACGCTGTGTGTGGGCTCAAAGAAATAGTATATAATATTTATATTATATACTATTTCTTTGACTTCTCGTATCCTTTTTTTTCTTAACGGCATGATGACATGATGACATTACGGCATGATGGCATTTTGCATCGTAGGCAAAACTTGCCAATCGGTTGTGAGTCCAGCGCTAATCAGTGTGATCCTTGCGCCAATCAGTTGTGATTCTTGCGCCAATCAGTTACGATCCTTCCGCCAATCAGTTGCGATCCTTGCGCTACAGGCTCATGGAGAGCTCCCTGAGGCCCCCTCTTACGACAACGACGAGGGATAAGCAACCATCGGCGTCGATGCTAAGCAACCATCGGCAAGGTCTCCATTTTTGTGGTCAAACCCTGCCCTCGGGATCGTGTTGCCATAGTCGTAGAGTCAAGTGGGGTAAAATAAACAGCCTTGCGATTCGACGATTACGATTTGTGAACCATTATGAACTTGTATGGCTCAAAACTATTCTTTACTTTTGCAACATCATTACCTATCGTATCTTGAATGGCGACATCAGATGCGACCAACAAGTTTTATTGCCTATTGCCTATGAGTAAAGTGTTTCAAGTATGGCCCAAGCGCATCAAGCGCTCCAATGGCACCGTCCTTACTCCCGATATGGAAGTGACGGTAACGACCTTGCAGCACACCACCACTCCATTCTACAATGGAGCCAAAGAGCTGCAAGAAGTCTATATGCGCATCTACGCCTTCGACTACAAGAAGGCGTGCTGCTATCCAAGTGATTTTGAATTTAGGAAGTTAGATTAAAACTATATAATATTATGGAAAATGGTGCTGATAAATGGAATCAAGTAATGGTGGCTGCTATGGCAGTTCCTGGTATAAAGGTGAATAGAGCTTCCTTTTTGCAGGAAGAACTTTCTAACCGTCATATTGACCAAAATACTATAAGTTTGTGTATACAAGAAAATCCAGTCAAACACTTGGACATCGCTAAACTTGATGCTATTGCAAAAGCTTGCATCAAGAATCATACGCTAAAGGTTACTTCTATATCTGCAGCGGCTGGAATTCCTGGTGGATTTGCCTTGATAGGAACACTGCCTGCTGATACAGCGCAATATTATTATCATGTATTAAAGCTTGCTCAGAAATTAGCCTACATATATGGATACCCTTCTTTGCTGGATGAAAATGGAAATCTGACAGATAATGCAATCAATGTATTGACAGTCTTTGTAGGTGTTATGTTTGGCGTTTCATTAGCTAATCAAGCATTGTCAAAAATGTCGCAGGCTTTCGCTGAGCAAGTGGTTAAGCGTTTGCCACGTATGGCTCTGACCAAGACTGTTTGGTATCCTATAATTAAGCAGATTGCAAAATGGTTAGGTATAAAGGTTACTAAAGAAAGTCTTGCAAAGGGAGCGGCTAAGGTGGTTCCATTTTTGGGAGCAGGACTTTCTGGCGGTATAACATATATATCATTTAAGCCACAGGCAAACCGCTTAATGAAGCATTTGCGTGAGGATAGTAAGGTCTTTGCTGCTGTTAATTATGATGAAGCAGAAGAGATTTGATTCTTAATGACTTAGATTTTTTTGTTAAAGATATTGAGCGATTCGTTGATGGCTAAATTTCATTTTTGTACGAAGTTAACTGCTACTCCCGATAAAGCAGTATATGTATCAGATATTCCCAATGAGGGTGATATAGTATACCAAGGGGGAATACCTATTCGCTTGACAGAAAAAATAGGCGATGGTGGAGAAGGGATTGTATACAAAACAAACAAAAGTGAAAATGTTGTAGCTAAAATATATTCTAACAAAAAATTGACAAGTCATAAGCAATCAAAAATTGAAAAAAATCATTGCTGCTGGTCTGTCAATAGATGGAGTATGCTTTCCTTTGGCAAGATTGCATAACTCAAAAGGTCTCTTTGTTGGGTATCTGATGCCCAAAGCCGAAGGAGTGAAATTGGGGACAAGTGTGTTTCGTGGAGAAAAGGGTATGACGAGATTCTTTGGGACTTGGACGAGCTCAGACCTTGTCAGCTTAGCAATTACGATATTATATACAATAAAGAAAATACATGACTTAGGTATTCTTATTGGAGACATCAATGGACTGAATATCCTTGTAAAATCTCCTACAAAAATTTTCTTTGTTGATACAGATAGCTTCCAAATAAATGAATATCCGTGTCCTGTCGGCACATCGGATTTTACTGCACCAGAGATTCAAGGAAAAGATTATAAATTTTTCATGCGTTCCATTGGCAACGAAAATTTCGCAATAGCAGTTCTTCTGTTTAAGTTGCTGATGTTCGGTGAAAGTCCCTACGCACAGCAAGGAGGGTCTGGAATCGAGCATAATATCAAAACAGGTGACTTTTCTTTTCCCTTCAATGGCAAGAGTAACAACAAAATGCCAAATGGAGACTGGGGCTGTTTCTGGAGCCATTTACCTAATAATCTACAGGAAATCTTTTATTGTACATTCAAAAAAGGAGAATCAATGTATGATGAGAGAATGCGTCCGGGTGTAGAGGTCTGGCTTAAAGAGTTGACGATTTACTTGAGGCAACTGAATGACGGGACATTAAAGAAAATAGACATTGAATCGGTAAAGCTGTTTCCTAAAACCGATTTCAATCCAAACAAACCCAAATATATTAGCTTTAAGGATCGTTGCTCTTCTCAAGCAGAAAGAAGGTTAATTGAAAAGGAAATATCTTTATGGAAGAGTCAAAAATTTTTATATTTCCAAAAAGTTGTCAACTCAGTGGGAGACAGCTCTAATGTCAGAGAATTAAAAGCGTTTCTATCAGAGTTGTCAGCCCTGTTAAATGTATATGTTACAGATGTGATGATAACAGGTCAGGCAGTTTCTGTCAAATATGCACATTTAAGCAATAATGATGTGTTTTACAGGGAGAAAATGTTTATATTGGCATATATAGGCGACCGTCAATTCACACATCGAGCATTAACATTTAAGGAACTTGCCGAGATATATGATTATCCTTTGGCGCAGTATGTTATTGGTTCTAAAGGAAAACGAATTGATGGTTGCCATTTTGAAGGATTGTTTTTTCCAGCACAGTTGACCTTTATAGTTGAACATTTTTTGACGTATTAAATGCAAAATATTTAAAGGATGAGTGCAAAGTAAAATCTTGGGTATGAATTTAGAACAACTATTACAAGACAAAATAGACACACGTGTTTTTATAGATACGTGCTCCTTGATGCACCCTAAGTTGGAAATGTTGCTTGCTAAAGTTGTTCCTGCTTTATCTTTGCATGGCTATAAATTGGTGGTACCTTGGAGTTGCATTGAGGAACTCAATAAGCATAAAACCAATCCAAAACAGAAATCAAAGGCTGAAAAGGCTTTAAAAGAACTTGAAAGTATATATCAATATGTTGACATTCGTGGAAATGAAGCTGATGGTACTCATGCCGACAATGTCTTTTTGCGAGTATTTACACAGTTACGTACAAAATATCGTCTTGTACTGATTTCGGAGGATTGGGATTTAAAGTCGGATATTCTAAAACTTAATAGTAGTAAGTCAGTAAAGGGGCATCATATATACGTATATGGTGTTAATGACATATTGGGAGTATCTAAAACTCATACAAAGAAGAAATCATACTTCCACTTTTGTACACAGCTGACAACTACTCCAGACACGATGGTGACTATATCCGAACTGCCAAAAGAAGGGGATTTGGTGTATGATAAAGTGAAAACTCCAATTCGCCTAACAGAAAAAATAAGTGAAGGAGGAGAGGGTTGTGTTTATAATACAAGTAAGAGCGGAGGTGCTGTCGCTAAGATATATTTTGACAAGAAGTTGACCAGCCATAAGCAATCAAAGATAGATGCTCTCATAGCTTCAGGCTTATCAATAGAAGGCGTGTGCTTTCCTACGGCACATTTGTATAATTCAAAAGGTGCCTTTGTGGGGTATCTGATGCCTAAGGCTGATGGAAAAAAGTTGGATGTCAGTGTGTTTAAGGGAGAAGGGGGCATGGGGCGCTATTTCGCTTCTTGGACAAGACAAGACCTTGTTAACTTGGCAATCAGCATATTGACAATAATAAAGAAAATCCATGAATCTGGCATTTTGATAGGGGACATAAATGGATCTAACATTCTTGTGAAGTCTCCTACAGAAGTCTATTTTGTAGACACTGACAGCTTTCAGATTAATGATTATCCGTGTCCTGTCGGTACTATGGAGTTTGCTGCGCCAGAGATACAAGGAAAGAATTATAATTCGTTTCTGCGTACTATAGGCAATGAAAATTTTGCCGTTGCCGTTCTTCTTTTCAGACTGATGATGTTCGGTCTTAATCCTTATGCTCAACAAGGTGGGGCAGGAATTGAACATAATATCAGAACAGGTGACTTCTCTTTTCCTTATAAGGAAAAAAGTAACAACAAAATACCCAAGGGTGATTGGTGCTATTTTTGGAGTCATTTGTTTTTCAAACTGAAGGAACATTTTTATTTTACTTTCAGAAAAGGAGAAACATGGTTTGAGGAAAAGAAACGACCTGGTGTTAACGTTTGGCTTAAAGATTTATTCTTCTATAAGAAACAGTTAGAAGATGGTACGTTAGAAGGAATTGATAAAGAATCCCTGAAGATGTTCCCTAAAACATATAAGAAGGCAAAGGGTATAGTTTATCGTACTTGTGTGCTATGTCATCAGGAAAAGCCAGAGATTCTTGTTTCTAAAAATGGATGTTGCTATGAGTGTCTTCGTGGATTAACGGAGGGGGTATGTACCAAATGTGGGAAAACATTTTTGTATCGAAATGATTTAGCGTTGAAATATGGTCCTATATACACGTCAATTTGTGCGGAATGTTCCCGAAAGCGTGAAGAGGAGGAAAGACGTCGAAGGCGTGAAGAAAAAAAACGTAAAGAACAGGAGTATAGAAACTCTGTATTTAAATACGAAACTTGTACAGCTTGTCATAGGCGATTTGAAATTACAAATGGTGAGCATGACTATCTCGTGTCAAAGGGATTGGATATGCCTAAACGCTGTAAAGACTGCATTGCGAAAGGTAATCGGCCAACTCCAGATCGTGGCTATGATTCAAGTAGAAACAGTAGCGGAGGGTGTTTTATCACTACAGCAGTCTGTGAATATTTCGGTAAAGAGGACGACTGTTACGAATTAACTATGTTACGCTCCTTTAGAGATAATTGGCTCGCCGAGCAAAAGAATGGAAAATTGGAGATAAGGTTGTATTATGACTGCGCTCCAAAACTGGTAGAGAAGATGAAGTCTTCTAATGACTATGCTGCCACGTGTGAGGAATTAATGGACAAGTATATACGGCCTTGCGTGGAACTTATCAAGAGGCATAAAGAAGAAGAGTGTCGTCAACTCTATATAAAAGGATTACAATACATGCTGAACAAATGTTAATAAAAGATATAGAAAATGGTAAATTATTTAAGTAAAGGCAAGGATTTGGTAAACAATCCTTCAACAAGAGTTCCTATTTGCTTGTGTTTGGATCTTTCTGGTTCAATGAACACTGTCGAAGGAGGAGAATATAGAGATACAGGTAGAACGGAAATGATTGATGGCAAACGATATAATATAGTTGAAGGAGGTGAAACACGTGTAGGTGAGCTTCAGAATGGTTTGGAGCATTTCTTTGATGCCATCAAGAATGACGATATGGCTGTTGATGCAGCAGAGGTTTCCATTGTAGGTTTCTCTAATAATGCAAAGAAACTTCTTGAATTTGATAGTATAGAGAAGCAACAATTACCAACTTTGGAGGCAGACGGTGAGACTGCGATGGGAGAGGGTGTAAATATGGCTTTGGATATGTTGGAGGAGAGAAAGAATCTCTACAAAAACTATGGCGTTCAGTATTTCCAGCCTTGGCTTGTAATCATGTCGGACGGAGAAAACAATGGCTCGCCAGAACAACTTCAAAAAGCTATTCAAAGAGTTGAAACTTTGGCTAATTCTAAAAAATTGACAGTTTTCGCAATTGCTATAGGTAAAGAAGCTGATATGAACTTGTTAAGTAAGTTGTCTCCAAGACGTCGTCCTATGCGTTTGCAAGGTATGAAGTTCAAGAAGTTCTTTGAATGGTTGTCAAAATCAGTGAGTAGAACATCTTCTTCGCAGCCGGGTGAAAAGGTACAGTTGCCTCCGGCTGATGATTGGGGAACTTTATAAAAATGATTATATGTGGAACCTTTTAGATAGCACGAGACAAGGAAGAAGCCACGTCAAACAAGGAACACCTTGTCAGGACAAAACGTATTGTCAGAGTTATGACGATGTTTGCGTCATAACTTTGGCAGATGGTGCCGGCTCTGCCCGTTTGTCGCATTATGGTGCTGAATGTGTAACGAAATGCATCGCTGATGAACTTGGGTGGAATTTCGAATCATACTGGGATGAAACAGAAGCAAGGATTGCTAAAGAGCGCTTGTTTCAGGAGATTTCAGGATCTTTACAGCAAATTGCTGAGCTGCATGACTGTCAGTTAAAGGACTTGGCTTCTACATTGTTGGCAGTAGCAGTAAAGGATGAAAGGTATATTATACTACATCTTGGTGACGGAGTTATTGGATACAGTAAGGACGGAGTGTTAAAAGTAGCAAGCGCTCCTAATAATGGTGAGTTTGCCAATACAACAGTCTTTACAACTTCATCTGGTGCTTGCTCTCAGATGAAAGTATTCAGAGGAGCACTCAATGGCATTAATGGTTTTGTACTGATGTCTGATGGTCCAGAGGCTTGTTTGTATGACAAGAAAAACAACGAATTGGCTAATGGCTTGCTGCAAATCCTTGAGGATGCCTCTGGTGAAAATTTGAAGGAAGTGACTGAAGGCATAGAAGATGCTATGGATACAGTCATCACCAAGCATACTTTGGATGACTGTAGTTTGGCGTTTATGGTGAAACGGCAAGAAATGCTGGAACCAGAAGGGGCATCATCTTATGCAGATGATGAAGTCACAGAGGACACAATTACTCAAAATACAGAAGGAACAGAGGAACCAGAAGATACCGGCGAAAAAAAAGATTCAAAGTCTCGGCGGTATTTGGTTGTTATAGTTTTTGTTGTATTGTTATTATTGTTAATAATAGCTTTATATAATTGATTAAAACGACTATGGAGAATAAGGATAAAATCTTAGTTGATTATTTAGATAAATATCGTGATTTGGCTTTTAGCAAGTCAAATGGATTGTCTATGCAACGTGGCTCCAATCTCATAGTTGAGGACATTATACTTATACATGTAAAGCGTGTCACCTTTGAGGATGAAGCTCCCCGAAAAGAAGCCATTGAAAACGTATTGAGCTCTATGCGCTTGAAGGGAGTTAACTTCTTGTATATTATTAGAGGCTGTAAGGATCATGTGGAGTTTTATTATGGTATAGTACGAAATACCATAATAAAAGGATCGGTCAATGGCGAAGATAATATAAAGGAATCGATACTGAAGAAGAGTATTGAGGGGAATTTCCGTGGAAGTGACGTTGAATTGGTAGATGAACAGAAAGCCAATGCCATCTTAACTGAACTGAGAAACAAAAGGTTTGTATCCTGTATAGACGGAGTGCCTGGAATAAACAAGGATGAGGCTGCCAATTTCCAAGGTGTCGACAGGCTTGTTGACACTATGCTTGGTGAGGATTTTTTGTTTGTTGTAAGTGCTTTTTATTTGAATCAAGGAATAATTGATTATTTGAAGACAAATGTATGTTCTTTTTATGATCAAATGGCCCCATTGGCTAAAAACACAGAACAGAGGGGCAGTTCTGAAGGCTTTTCTAAGTCTACGGGAAAGACAGTTGGAACTAACGAGTCGAAAACTAGTAGTGATTCGAAGTCTAATTCAAAAGGTATTACGAAATCAACCACAACTTCTGAAACAAAGTCAAATGGCAATATTCAAAAGTCAGGAACGGAAGGCTCTTCTAATTCAGACTCCTCTTCACATACAGATCAGCATTCTTCTGGCTCCTCTAAAAGCGAATCAAGTACAGAAGGAACAAATACAGGAAAAAGTACAACATTCTCTTTTGAACGTTCTAAAAAGAATGTTCAAGATTGGATGGCGTATGCTGAGGATTTCCTATTAAAGCGATTGGACTATGGACAGGGCAAAGGCTTGTTTATGACAAATATATCATTGTTTGCTGATAACAAGCTGACGCTTAAAAGATTGGAAAATATAGCAACAGCATTGTTCTCTGGTGAAGCTGGAAATAAAACACCTTTGATTGTTAATGAAGACTTAAAAGAAATTTATTTGGATAATGTTCGTAAACTTCAGATTCCAAAGGTGCGTTTTAATAGAGCGATGTCAGAAAAGGAAGTGGCAATACGTACAGCTTTATCACAATATGTTGCGTCTAACAAAGGCGATAGTATGGGGTATTGGGGTACTTGGATGTCTGTAAATGAACTTGGCATCATCGCAGGTCTTCCAAGAAAGGAAGTCGTAGGACTTTCATTGAACGAGGAAGTGGATTTTGGCTTAAATTATGACAGTAACAATACAGCTGTCTCTGACAGACTTGAACTGGGTAGACTTGTGCAAAGCGGAATTGTAAAAGACGTTCCGATTTATTTAGATAAAAATGTGCTCAATAAACATGTTTTTGTCTGTGGTGTTACGGGTTGTGGTAAAACAACAACCTGCATGACTTTATTGCACAAAAGTAAGTTGCCGTTTTTAGTTATCGAGCCAGCCAAGACCGAATATCGCATTCTCACCAATGAAGATTCTACGGTCCTTGTTTTCACTTTAGGCAAAGAAGACGCTCCGTTCCGTCTTAATCCGCTGGAGTTTCTTCCGTCAGAAACCATATCCTCACATATAGATATGGTAAAGGCAAGTATAGAGGCTTCGTTTGACATGGAGGCTGCAATTCCACAGATTATTGAAGCCGCCTTATATAAATGTTATGAGGATGAAGGATGGGACGTTATGACAGGCAAGAATAAGTATTATGACGATCCTTTCGCTGATGGCATTTATTCTTTCCCTGTTTTGTCGGACCTTATTGAATGCACACAGGAGGTAGTAAAGGAACAAGGGTTCGACGAACGATTGAAAAATGACTATATTGGTTCGATAAAGGCAAGACTTCAGGGACTTATAGTTGGTGCAAAGGGAGTTATGCTTAATACACCTCGTTCTATCAACTTCGAGACTTTGCTTAACAGGAAAGTTGTCTTGGAATTGGAGAACATCAAGAGTGGAACGGAGAAATCGCTTGTAATGGGTTTTATCCTTGCAAACCTTAATGAGGCAATAAAATATAAGTTTGCGCAAGACAAGAATTTTAAACACATTACATTGATAGAAGAGGCCCACAGACTGCTCTCTAAGTATGTGCCAGACGATTCTCCATGCAAAAAGAACGGTGTAGAAACTTTCGCTGATATGCTTGCTGAGGTAAGAAAGTATGGTGAGTGCTTGATTATTGCTGACCAGATTCCGTCCAAAATGGCTCCTGACGTATTGAAGAATACAAACACCAAGATTGTTCATAAGATATTTGCACAAGATGACAAGGAGGCAATAGGAAACACATTGTCCTTGACTGACGAACAAAAGGGATATCTTTCAAATCTTAACACTGGTCGTGCTGTGGTCTTTACCCAAGGTTGGGAGAAAAGCATTCAAGTGAAGATAGAAAAGGGCTATGATACAACCAATGAATTTGCACAGGACCAGAAAATTCGTGAGATTTGCCTTAATTATTATATTCGTAATTATAAAAGAGGTATATTCCCAGAGATTCAATGTCTTAACCAAATGCCTTCTGTTAATAAATTTGAACGTATTCTTGGTGATTATAGTATCTATAAGAACTTGCAGGATAAATTCAAAACCTTATGTGGTAAGAAGAATTCACAGGCTGTGAATAATTTCAAGAAAGTTTGGAGTACGCTCAGTGTCAATTACGACACCAAAGAAATGGCGTCATATCTTATGAATACTTGCATACATTCTACAGAAGGAATAAACAAGGAGTTGATAGAAAATCTTCTTATGGAGATAAAACAAGGTGTTACCGATTTTTCTACTAAAGAAAGATTGACAACTTATAAAGCTTTATTTTTTTAATCATTTAAAGATTCAATAATGTTAGGATTATTAGTTCAAGGATTGGAAGCTATTGTAAAAATTGCTGGTCCTGTTGTTAAAAGTTTTGCCACTCAATTAGTGACAAAGTTACCAACTATTATTGAGACAGCAGTGGAAGTCTTGAGGGTCGTAGGGCCGATACTAAAAGAGGTTGCTAAAACTCTTGATGTTCTCAAAGATGGCGATGATGTTGAAGAGTTAGGCAAAAAGACAATGCAGGAAGGGACTCGTCCAAAGATGGAAGAAGAGTCTATGGAGGATTATTTCGACTATTTGAGGAATGAGGTTAAGTTGGATGAAGAGAGATGGAAGAACATGACTGCAGAAGACAAACTTCAAGCTAATGTGGCTGGAGTGTCTATGGTAGCAACTGCTATATCAGAAAAGGCCAAAGTTGATCTGTCTCCAGATTTCATTTTGGCTATGAATAAGATGGAAATGTCTGCCAAACAGATTTCTGAATACATCAAATCATTCAGTGAAAAAAATATAGACTCAATGGATTCTTTTACGGATTATCTTCGTGGAGAATTATCGGGCGAATCTAAAAAAGAAGTGTTTGATGCAATAGAAGAAACGGAATCAAGACTTCATCCAGACTATTCAGATGGAGATATTCTTGTTGAAATAAATTCAATGAAGGACAAACTCAGTGGTGAGTTTCAATAAATAGAATATAATATGGCAAAAAGTTTTGACGAGATTCTGACCTCGATGTTAGAACAATTAGAAAACAATCCTGACCAGGATATTGATGTGCTGGTTAAGGGTGAGTGTGAGAAAATGGGAGTTTCAGAGGAAAGCATGGCATTACTCTCTGAGACTAACGAGTATATAGATGGTTTTGCAGAGAGAATGGCTGCACTGCAAAAGGCTAAGGAGGAAGGCAGGTCTCGCAAGCAATGGATGCTTGAAGAGATGGACAGAATATTGGAGGGACGCGACGAGCAAGAGAAGGCTGAAATCGTCTCTGCCATTTCTGATGCTGGTGAGAATGTGAATAATGAAACCTTAAACGATGAGGAGGACTAAGATTATGAAGTTTATAGCATATAACGAAGATGAAGGTCGTAATGAGTTTGTTTCTCATGTTGAAGGTGAAAGTCGCAAGTACTCAGCTCTCCAGTCATTGTTGTCTGGCCGCAAATTAGAACAAGAAGAAGTGGAAAGCCTGAAAGAGTTCAAGGAGGTTCAGCAATTCCTGGACTCACCTGTAGGTGATGCTTCTGAAGCAAAGTTGAAGAAGGTATTTGCAGCTGCAATTATAATAGCAAATGAGCAAGGAACATTACCGTTTTCTATTAACGCCAAGAGTCCGATTGCTATTGCGAGTGCAGTAGACGAAGGTCTGAACCGTGTAAAGCTTTCGTATAAGCTTGCCAATGAGGATTTGGATGCTATTGAAGTAGCAGACAATTTGATTGATGCTACGGTGGCTCGTGTTATAACTGTAGCCGATAAAGTAATAGAGCGTGGAGTACCGGTAGTATTGAACCGCGTTTGTGATCTGATTTCAAAGGTCTATCCTCCTGCTTCGGTTTTCGTTCCAGTTATAAAGAATGCAGAAAAGTTTATCGTGCCAGTAGCAAAAGCAGCAGTACGAAAAGGATTGAACTATGTGGCTGAAGGCGCAAAAACGGTAGTACGTTCTGTTGCTAAAGGTTTAGTTAAAGCCGGTAAGAAACTGGCTTCTTGGTTAGGATTATAAAATTATGCGTATAATAGCTAAAGCAAAACCTATACGAATAAGAATAAAGTCAGGCGGGGAGGAACACTTCTCGCTTGATTCTTTGCGTCAGAACCTCAACGTACAAGATTTGTGGCCATTGATAAAAGACAAACGTTTGTCAAGATGGTTGATGCAGTTGGGAGAAACAGAATTAGCACATTCTGTAGAGTCTTTAATAAATGAAGAACTTGATGAACATGCATATTTTTATGTGCTTAAACTATTCTTGAAAGAACGATTCGATAATTCTCAAATTCATGATATCTACTCTCTGTTTGAGTATTGGCATGATTGCGAAAAAAGAACGTCCAAGAATTATGATTCTTTATGTAAGTACTTGCTTAGCCGTAACTATTCAGCAATAGTGTAGGCACGCACCTCCTACC
>ULXK01012921.1_pt1 | contig 13066 bp, 10 predicted proteins | sample 1961201 | NCBI WGS metagenome assembly ULXK01 (sample SAMEA4835836, study PRJEB28245) | human gut metagenome | biome: gut microbiome; material: fecal sample | place: Denmark | collected 2008
GCCCGCGAACCATCTGCCGCACCTGCGTGGGTGTGAAGCTCTGGTAGGTCTGGGAGGTGAGCGCATATTCGTAGCCGTCGAGATAGAACGACACGATGCCGACGTAATTGCTCGTGAAATCCTTCGTCCAGCTGTTGATGCGCTGCTGCTGGGAGATTTCGTCATCCAGCTTGCGGGAGAAGCGCTGGTCATCCGCATAGGTGGTCTTAATCTGCTCCTGCCGCGTCTTGATGGAGGCTTTCAGCAGCGTCTCCTGATTGTCAAGCGACCCCGTGTTGCTCCAAATCATCTCGCGCAGCTCGCGCAAATGCCCCGTCACTTCGCTCATCAGGCGATCCATGCGCGCGTCGCTGATGGCGCTGGTGATGAGGTTTTTCTGATAATCGCGGATTTCCTCCTGATAGCTTTGCAGCGTCGTCACCTCGCGCGTGGAGAAACCTGCCGAGTAAACCTGACAGATGCGCGTTTCCTGCGCGACTTCGCTGCCCTCCTCCGCAATGTAGGTGATGGAGGTCACGCCGTCGGCGGTGTAGGGCGCTTCGTTGCGGGCAATCAGCGCGTCGCCGGTGTGGGTGGCGTTGATGCTCGCCAGCTCAATCGCGCCGTAGCGCGCCGCCTGCGGGGCAAACTGCTCGTAGCAGAACCACGCGGTCAGGCCGATGACGGCGAGCATAATCATCACCATCAAGGGGGTGATATGCAGCCGCGGGCGCACCTTGCCGGGCTCTTTGCCCGCTTCGGTGAAACCGCCGGGGGTCTGCTCCGCGGGCTGCGGCAGCGGATTGCCGTTCACGTCATACACTGCCGGAATGCCGTACACCAGCTGCCCCTGCTCATTGAAGCCCATGGTGTCCCAAATCGGGCGGCCCTGCTCATCCTGCCCGCAGATGCCGCTGAACACCGGCTGCTTGTAAGCATCATAGCCCTGAAACACGCCGAAAATCGGATTCCCGACCGCATCACTGCCGACGTACTCCCCATAAATCGGATTTCCGGCATCGTCGTTGCCCATGTACACGCGCTGATTCTGGTCGTTCATGATGCTTGCATTTTCCTTTCCTCTATCACCAATGGCGCGGGATTACTGCACTGCCGTCGTCATTTTCTCCCGCAGCCGCGTCAGCAGGCGCCGTTCCATCCGGCTGACCTGCATCTGGCTCACGCCGAGGGCGCGCGCCGTCTCCCGCTGTCCCAATCGTTCCTCAAACCGCTTTTGCAGCAGCAGCTTTTCCGTCGGTGTCACCTGCCCGTACACCCAGTTCAGCCACTGCGCCTGTTCCACCTGCTCATAGCCTTCATCCAGCCGCCCCAGAAACGTCTCCAGCCGCGGCGCTTCCGCTTCGTCCGACGTTTCCGCGTCCAGCGACACGGTCTGTGCCGCGCGGCGCGCGTCCAGCAGCGTCAGCAGTTCTTCCGGCGGCAGTTCCATTGCCTCCGCCAGCTCGCGCATGGACGGCTCACGCTGCAATTTGCGCGTCAGCTCGTCGCTCACGCGGCGCAGTTTCGTCAACTGTTCGCGAAGGGAGCGCGTCAGGCGAATCGTACTGCCCCGGTCGCGCAGGTAATTGCGGACGCTGCCCGCAATCGTCGGCAGCGCAAAGGTGGAGAATTGCAGACCGCGTTCGGGGTCAAAGCGCTCAATCGCCTGCATGAGCGCCATAGCCGCCACCTGTTCGAGGTCGTCCTTCTCCACGCCCTGCCCCTGAAATTTCCGTGCTACCGCCTGACTCAGCGGCAGATTCTCCTCCACCAGCCGCGCCATCACCGCATGGTCGCGGCTTCGGGCATACTCCCGGAAAAGGTCGTCCGCTTCCGGGCGTGTCATTGCTTTTTCAGCGGCGCAGTCGCCTTGTGCAGCAGCAGCGTAATGCACTGCACGCAGTCGCCGCAGCGGGTCATCTCCACGTCGCTGGCGAGGGTCTGCAAAACGGCGCGGGTGATCTCCGTTTCGTCCTCGCAGGGGCATTTTTTCTCGCCATAGCACGCGGAAATCGCCACTTTCAAGTAGTCGCCCTCATCATAGACGGCGACTTCCAGATGGTCAACCGTTCTTCCTTGATGCAGCAGGCAGTCGCACATTTCGTCCGCCGCCATGCGCAAGTCATCGAGGGTATCCGCGTCCAAATCCTTCAAAATCGCCACACCGCCCAGCGCGGTGCGAATCGCCAGCGCATACTGCCTGTCTCCCGGCACGCGCAGCAGAACTTCCGGCTCTGACACTTGCACACCTCCCGATTTTTTCCATCACGTCAGGGCATACTGATGCCTTTCCGCGATTCTCTTATCATAACACAAAAAGGTGCCTTTTTGCAAGCAAAAGACACCCTTTCGCGCCGTTTCCGGCGGTTTTTCATCAAATTTTCATTTTCGGGATGCGGATTCATACGATTTTCAAACGAGAATGTGCCAGAATCAACATGGCGCAGGCGAATGCAGGAAATCGTATCACTTCACGAAGGCGTTGTAAATCGCCTGAATCGTGCTTTCATAGTCCGCGTCGTTCACGCCGACGATAATCGACAGCTCGCTCGACCCCTGATCAATCATGCGGACGTTGATGCCCGCCTTGCTCATCGCCGCGAACAGGCGCGCCGCCGTGCCGCAGTTGTGCACCATGCCGCGGCCGACCGTCGCGATAATCGACATGTTGTCGTAAACCGTGATGGTGTCCGGGTTCGTCTCATGCACGATGCGGGAGAGGATGATATCGCGCTTGGGCGCAAACACTTCGCCCGACACCACGACGCACAGCGTATCAATGCCCGTGGGCAGGTGCTCAAAGGACACGCCGTTCTCCTCAAACGCCTGCAAAACCTTGCGCCCGAAGCCCAGCTCGCTGTTCATCATCGCCTTCTCAATGCTAATGACCGAGAAGCCCTTGCGCCCCGCAATGCCGGTGATGGTGGGGTGCAAATCATCATGCGGCGCGTTCAGGCTGATAATCGTGCCCGGATGCGACGGGTCGTTGGTGTTGCGGATGTTGGTGGGAATACCCGCCTTGTGCACGGGGAACATGGCGTCCTCATGCAGGACGGACGCACCCATATAGGACAGTTCACGCAGCTCCTTGTAAGTGATGGAGCTGATTTCGCGCGGATGCGGCACAATGCGCGGGTCAGCCATCAGGAAGCCCGACACGTCCGTCCAGTTTTCGTACACGCTGGCTTCGACCGCGCGGGCGACAATCGCACCCGTGATATCCGATCCGCCGCGCGAGAACGTCTTAATTGTGCCGTCCGGATAGCTGCCATAGAAGCCCGGCACGACCGTCGGCACGCCGTCGGACAGCTTCTCCGCCATCAGCGTGTTCGTCGTCTCCGCGTCAAACGCGCCATCCGCCGTGAACTTGACTGCTTCCGCCGCGTCCATGAACCGCCAGCCCATGAAGTCCGCCAGCAGCAAGCCGTTCAGGTACTCGCCGCGGGAGGCGCAGTAATCCGCGTTCGCCCCCGCGTCAATCTTTTCGTTCACCTCGTCCAGCGCCGCGCCCAGATCCACATGCAGACCGAGTTCCTCCGCAATGTCCATGTAACGCGCAGCGATCAGGTCAAACGTATCCTGATAATCCTCGCCCGCCGACTTCTGCTTGTGGCAGCGGTAGAGCAAATCCGTCACCTTGTCGTCGTCCTTGAAGCGGCGGCCCGGCGCAGAGGGAATCACATACTGCCGCGCTTCGTCCAGCAGCAGAATATCCTTTACTTTGCGGAACTGTCCGGCATCCGCCAGTGAGCTGCCGCCAAACTTCGTTACAATCTTTTTCATGCGCCCAATCCTCCAAGGCATCATCCCGCTTCTTTGCGGCATGACATCCGAATATTTTTTGCGATGCGCCTCTCATCATACCGTTTTCCAGCGCGATTGTCAACAATTCCGCCGCAAAAATACAGATTCCGAACGAAAAAGGGGGCGATACGCCTGATTTTTCCCCGTCACGCGTCGGCAAAGCGCGACAGAATCAGCACGTCGCGGTACGCGCCGTCGCGCCACAGCTCCTTTTCCAGCCGCCCCTCCTCACGGAAGCCGCAGGACAGGTAGCACCGCACAGCCGCTTCGTTGAACGCGAACACCGACACGCGCAGCTTGTGCAGGTTCATCTCCCGGAAGCAGAAGTCGCACAGCAGTTCCATCGCTTCCTTGCCGTATCCCTTGCCGCGGTAGGGCTTGCCAATCATGATGGCGAGCTTTGCCATGCGGTTCTTCCAGTCCACGCGGATGATGCCGCAGCGCCCCGCAAGCTCGTCGCCATCGACCGTCTCCACCGCGAACTGGTACTCCCCGCGCGTGTAGCTGGACTGCTGGGACAGCCACTGCTGTTCATCCGCGTAGGACGACGGGAACGGGATGCCGCTCATCATCCCGCGCAAGGTTTCCGGGTCGTTGACGAACTCGTGGTTTGCCGCCGCGTCCGTGCCTTCAAACGCACGCAGGCGGATTCGCTTGCCCTCTATCATGCCTGTTCCTCCCGTTTCGCCCACTCGTCGCGCAGCACTGCCATGGACACAACGTCGTGGAACTTGCCGTTCTTCCACGTTTTCTGACGCGCCACGCCTTCCTCGATGAAGCCCGCTTTCAAGTAGCAGAGCCTTGCGCGGCTGTTTTCCGCGAACACGGTCAATTCCACGCGGCGCAGCCCCAGCGTATCGAACGCATAGCGCAGCAGCAGCGAAAGCGCCTCGCGCCCAATGCCCTTGCCGCGGTGCTCCTCCTTCGCCAGCACGACGCCGACTTCCGCCGTGCCGTCGCGGCGGCTGATGCGCTCCAGCGAAATCTGCCCCCAGTATTCCTCAGTCACGGGGTCAGCCATGACGAACATCATGCGCTCGCTGCCGCCGGAAAGCGCGTAATTCAGGAAATCCTCGCCGTTTTTCTCGGTATACGGCTGGTCGAAAATTTCGGTCAGGTAGCGGGTGGCTTCGGTGTCGTTTGTCCACGACAGAATGCCGGGGAGGTCGCTGCGGCGATACGGGCGCAGCAGGACGTTTTTTCCTCGCAGGATAGGCATTGTGTGGGTGGCTCCTTTCGTTGTTCGTGAAAGCATTGGGAAATCAGTGTTTTTTTTCGGGGTGAATTGCGTTGACTTTTCTTTCAAGCTGGACATATTAGCGGCTTCCAGCGGGCAATCGCAGACTTCGTCTGTTTCCATGCCCTTCGGTCGCGCCCATTTGGCGCGACACAGCGCAGGTGTTGGAGGGAGCAGCTTGGGGGGCGCTTCTGAGGAAGCGCAAAGTTACTGGCAGGGACGCTTCGCTGCCTGCTCCTTTGTTGACTGCGTCCTTGAAATTGAGCGTCCGAGGAACAGTTGGGGCGTTGCCCCAAACCCCACAAGGGACGCTGTCCCTTGACCCTGCAAGGGGAAATTTTCCCCTTGACCCCTTCGCGCGATTGAGTTGGTCGCGTTTTCATGTTTCTTCCGCGTGCGGCTTTTTTTTACCCCTCCACCGGGTTGCCGAAGACATCCACCTTCGGCAGCATCGTCGCCACCTGCCGCAATCGGTCACTCAGCGTCGTATATCGCTTCATGATGTGGTCATTCTCTACCATCTGCCGGATAATCTCTTCCCTGCCGACCAGCACCACCAGCTTTCTCGCGCGGGTCAACGCCGTGTAGAACAGATTCCTTGTCAGCAGCATCATCGGGCCGTATACCACCGGCAGAATCACCACCGGGAACTCGCTGCCCTGACTTTTGTGCACGGACAGGCAGTACGCTAAATCAAGGTCTTCCAGCTGCTGACCCGTGTATTCCGCGTCCTTCTCGTCGTCGAAGCGGACGGTCAGCGCGTGATTCTCCGTATCCACCGCCGTCACGAAGCCCACGTCGCCGTTGAAAACGCCCTTGCCGTCCTCCCAGCCCAGATTCACGCGCCTGCGCCATTCCATGTCGTAATCGTTGCGCGTCTGCATCACCTTATCGCCAACGCGGAAGATGGTTTCCCCGTAAGTGATGCTCGGCTTGCCGGACGCGGGCGGATTGAGTGCCTCCTGCAAACGAATATTCAGCGCCTGTACGCCGCATTCGCCCTTTTTCATCGGCGCGAGCACCTGAATTTCACGCACGGAGCGGCTACGCCAGTCGTCGCCGAACTTCAGGAACCTCGGCAGGCGCTGCGTCGTCAGGGCGACGATGGTGTCCGCCGCCTGCTGCAAACTCATCTGCCGCTCGAAGAAGAAGTCGGTGTTCTTCTCGTTCAGCAGCGGCATCTTTCCCTCGTTGATGCGGTGCGCGTTGGTGACGATGCGGCTCGTTTCGGACTGGCGGAAGATGTCGGTCAGGTGAATCGACGGAATCACGCCGCTTTGCAGAATGTCTCCCAATACGTTACCCGCCCCGACGGACGGCAGCTGATCGGCGTCGCCGACGAGAATCAGGCGTGTACCCGGCGCAACCGCGCGCAGGAAGGAGCGCATCAGCATCATATCCACCATGGACGTTTCGTCGGCAATGATGCAGTCGCCCTCAATGGGCGTATCCTGATTGCGGCCGAACTGCCCCTCTTCGCCGCCGTACTCCAGCAGGCGGTGGATGGTTTTCGCCTCATGACCGGTGGTTTCGGTCATGCGCTTGGCGGCGCGGCCCGTCGGCGCGCACAGCACCACCTCCCCGAACTCGGACAGGAGGGAAATAATGCACTTGATGATGGTCGTTTTGCCCGTGCCGGGGCCGCCGGTAATCACCAGCAGGCCGCGCCGGAGCGCCATCAAAATGGCTTCCCTTTGGCGCTGGCTGAACTCGATGTGATACCGTGCTTCAAACGCGTCGATGCTGTCCTCGGCATCTGTGGCGCACGACGGCACGGTGGACGCCATCAATTCGCACAGGCGCGTCGCCACCTCGCGTTCGGCGCTGTCGTACGCGGGCAGGTACACATGCTCATCGCCGTCGTCGCCGGAAATCACCAGTTCACGCAGCAGCTGCATCGTTTTCAGCTGATGCGCCACCATCTCCCGCGAAACCCGCAAAAGCGCCGTGCACCGGTTCAGCAGCTCATCCATCGGCAGATAGACATGCCCCATGCTCACTGCCTGATCGCGCAGGACGTACTTGAGCGCGGCGCTGATTCGCCCGTCGCTGTCCGGGGGGATGCCGATGGCCGTGCCGATAGCGTCCGCCGTTTTGAAGCCCACGCCGTCAATGTCGTCGCACAGCTGATACGGATTCGCCCGAATGACCGCCTGCGTCCGTTCACCGTACACCTTGCTGATTTTCAGCGCCAGCGACGCGCTCACGCCGTACGTCTGCAAAAAAACCATTGCCGCGCGCGTGCTCTGCTGCTGCTGATAATCCTCAATAATCTGCTTCCAGCGTTTTTTGCCCATGTTGGGCACTTCCTGCAATCGTTCGGGGTGCTCATCGAGGATTTTCAGCGTATCTTCGCCGAAGCAGTTGACAATATCGCGCGCGGTTTTTGCGCCAACCCCGTGGATGATGCCGCTGGAGAGATACTTCAGGATGCCCTGCAGGGTTGTCGGGCGCTGCAGGTCCACCTTCTGGCACTTGAACTGCCGCCCGTACTGCGGATGCTCCATCCACTCGCCGGAGAAGATGCCCATTTCGCCGCCGGACAGCATCGGCAGTGTACCGACGACCGTCACGGTTCTCAGCCCTATTTTCTGCTCCGGCCTCACCGTCACGACGGAATACCCGTTTTCGGCATTGCGGTAAACCGTCCCCTCCACCGTTGCTTCGAGCTGATCCATCTCGGCATCCCCCTTAACACTTTCTCAAAAATCAGTATATCACCATTTGCGGAAAAATGGAATGCCCTGAGGAAGGCATTTTTCCGCCTTTGCGGAGGACTTTGTGTGGCTGGCGGAATTGGCTGCTTCTTCGCAACTGGTCTTTTCCGCAAGTTCCAGAGGGCAATGAGAACAGACGAAGTCTGCGGTCGCCCTCTGGACTTCTTCGCGCTCCCCTCCGGATGCGGCTTGGATTTTGGCGAAATTTTTTAGCTGCTGTGCTTTTTGGTATTCTGTACGCGGCTTTATTCCGCATTCCGCATTCCGATTTCCGCATTCCTAATTGCTTTTTTACCTTATTAGTGCTAAAATAAAACCCGGTTTCACTTTCCACCCCGAAAAGGAGTTATCATCATGAATGTATGCATCGACGTTCAGGACGTTTCCTTCACCTATGAGGATGCCCCTGAACCCGCTCTCCACCATGTCTCCCTGCAAGTCCACGAAGGCGAATTTCTCGCTGTCCTCGGCCATAACGGCTCCGGCAAATCCACCCTCGCAAAGCTCCTCAATGCCCTCTATCTGCCCACAGAAGGGCATATCACCGTCTGCGGCATGGATACCCAAAGCGACGATGAGCTCTGGGAAATCCGCCAGAAGGCAGGGATGATTTTCCAGAATCCTGATAACCAGCTTGTCGCGACCGTCGTCCGGGAGGATGTCGCATTCGGGCTGGAGAACCTTGGCGTTCCCCGCGAAGAGATGATTCCGCGCATCGACGCGGCGCTTCAAGCGGTTGGCATGAGCCAGTTCGCCGAAGCCGCGCCGCATATGCTCTCCGGCGGACAGAAGCAGCGCATCGCCATCGCGGGCATTCTCGCTATGCAGCCGTCCGTCATTATCGCGGATGAATCCACCGCCATGCTCGACCCGTCCGGGCGGCGGGAGGTGCTGTCCACCATCCGCCGTCTCAACCGCGAAAAAGGCATCACCGTCGTGTGGATTACCCACTTCATGGAAGAAGCGGCGCAGGCAGACCGCATCATCGTGATGAATCAGGGCGAGGTGGCGCTGTCCGGCACGCCGCGCGAGGTGTTCCCGCAGGTGGATACCCTGCGCGAATTGCACCTTGACGTGCCGCACATGACCGCATTGGCGGATTCGCTCCGCCGAGACGGGATGCCCCTGCCGGGGAACATCCTGACCGTTGACGAAATGACCAAGGAGGTGCTGACGCTGCTATGTCCCTCGAAGTAAAGCACTTGACCCACACATACAGCGCCGGCAGCGCTTTTCAGGCAACCGCCGTGCATGACGTGTCGCTGACGATTGAGGACGGCGAATTTGTGTGCATCGTCGGGCACACGGGCAGCGGCAAATCGACGCTGGTGCAGCATTTGAACGGACTGCTCAAGCCCACCAGCGGGCAGGTGCTCGTCGACGGCGAGGACATGAACGGCGAGGGTGTCGACCGCCGCCGCATCCGGCAGAAAGTCGGGCTGGTGTTCCAGTACCCGGAATATCAGCTGTTTGAAGAGACGATTGCCAAGGACATTGCGTTCGGCCCGAAGAACCAAGGGCTGTCGGAGGAAGAAATCGACCAGCGTGTGCGCCGCGCCATGGCGCATGTGCATTTGGACTACGACAAGTACGCCGAGCGCAGCCCGTTCGACCTCTCCGGCGGACAGATGCGCCGCGTGGCGATTGCGGGCGTGCTGGCGATGGAGCCGAAGGTGCTGATTCTGGACGAACCCGCCGCCGGGCTTGACCCGCGCGGCCGCGAGCGCATTCTGGGAATGCTGCAGGAATTGCACCGCGAGGGCGGCGTGACCATCGTCATGGTCAGCCACAGCATGGATGACTGCGCCCGGCTGGCGACGCGCATGATTGTGATGAGCAAGGGCGAACTGGTGCTGACTGACACGCCGCGCAATGTCTTCCGCCAAGCTGACCTGATGCGCTCCATCGGGCTGGGTGTGCCGGAAGCGGCGGAACTGTGCGGTCGCCTGCGTGCCGCTGGGCTTCAACTGCCCGACGACCTGTTCACACAGGAGGAGCTGCACGACCATCTGCTTCGTTTGTGGAAAGAAAAGCAGGAAAAGGAGGCGGCGAAATGAATCTGAACATCACCATGGGGCAGTATTACCCCGTTGACAGCTTCGTCCACCGCCTTGACCCGCGCACGAAAATCCTTCTAACCATCCTGATGATTGTCGCGGTGTTCATGGTGCATTCGCTCGTCGGGTACGCGCTGGTGCTGGCGTTCCTCTACTGGGCGGCGAAGTGCTCGAATGTCCCCTTCAAGATGCTGATGAAGGGCATCAAGCCCCTGCGCATCATCCTGATTCTGACGTTCGTGCTGAACCTGTTCTTCTCCAATGGCACGACCCCGCTCATCGACTGGTGGATTATCCACATCACCCGCGAAGGGCTGACGCAGGCGGTGCATTACTCCCTGCGCCTTGTGTTCCTCGTCCTCGCGACCTCGCTGATGACGCTGACGACCTCCCCCATCGCGCTCTCCGACGGCATTGAGCTGCTTTTATCGCCGCTCAAGCGCTTTCACTTTCCCGCGCACGAGCTGGCGATGATGATGTCCATTGCGCTCCGCTTTATCCCCACGCTGATGGAGGAAGCGGACAAAATTATGAAGGCGCAGATGGCGCGTGGTGCGGATTTTGAGACGGGCAACCTCTTCGCCCGCGCGAAGGCGATGATTCCCCTGCTGGTGCCGCTGTTCGTCAGCGCGTTCCGCCGTGCGGGTGAATTGGCAATGGCGATGGAAGCCCGCTGCTACCACGGCGGCGAGAACCGCACGCGCCTGCGCAAGCTGGAAATCACGAAAAACGACTACCTTGCCTATGGCGCGGTGCTTGCGCTGATGCTCCTGATTGTGCTGGAAGGCGTCGTCGTGTCGCACATCGGAGGAATCCTCTGATGGCGCGGCGGATTCTGCTGACGATCGAGTACGACGGCACGGCGTATTCCGGCTGGCAGCGGCAGTATAACGGCTTGGCGGTGCAGCAGCTGATTGAGAAAGCGCTCACCCGCGCGACGGGCGAGGCAATCACGATCACAGGCGCAAGCCGGACGGACGCGGGCGTACACGCCTTGGGGCAATGCGCGCATTTCGACACCTCCTCCCGCATTCCGCCGGAAAAGTACCCGTTCGTGCTGAACACCATGCTTCCGCGCGACATTCGCGTGCAGGCGGGGCGCGAAGTGCCGGACGGCTTCCATGCGCGCTTCATGACCTGCGGCAAGCGCTACACCTACCGCATCCTGAACAGCCGCCACGGCAGCGCCATCCGCCGGAATACGTTCGCGCACATTCCCGTTCCGCTGGATGTGGACGCGATGCGTCAGGCTTTGCCGACACTGCTTGGTACGCACGATTTCGCCGCGTATCAGGCGTCCGGCGGCACGGCGAAAACGACCATCCGAACCATCCGCATGGCGGAGATGACCGTGCAGGGCGACGAGATTATCCTCCTTGTCGAGGGGGATGCTTTCCTATATAATATGGTGCGCATCATTGCCGGGACGCTCATCGAAATCGGCTTGCATCGGCGCAGTGCGGATGCTTTCACCGAGGCGTTCCGGACGCTTGACCGCCTGTCGCTGGGCGTGACCGCGCCGCCGCACGGCTTGGAGCTGACGAAAGTCTACTACCCGGAGGAAGCGTTTCGGATGCCCGAAGCCGTCCGCTGGCACGAGGAATAACCACCTTAGGAGCTGTTGACCCATGGTAAAATCATTCATGACGAACATGCCCGACCAGTGCGGCGCGTTTCTGGCGGCAAGCCGGATTATCGAGCGCCATCAAGGGAACATCGTGCGCGTGAGCTACAACAAAGCAGTGGATGCGCACGCGCTGTTTCTGGATGTTGAGGCGGACGACGCGGTGCTCAGCGCCATCGAGGGCGAACTGAATCAGGCGGGATTCCTCAAATCCGTGCCGCACGCGAAGATTATTCTGGCGCAGTTCGACGTGCCGGATCATCCGGGCGCGGTCGTGCCGATTCTGGAAGTGCTGAACCGCCATCACGTCAACATCTCCTATATTTCCAGCCAGTCGAATGACAGCGGTCATGCGTCGCTGAAAATGGGGCTGTACATCGAAGAGCCGGGCGTGATGGATACGCTGCTGCGGGAGTTGTCGGCGCTGTGCCCGGTGCAGATTCTCTCGTACGATTCCGGCGAAAAGAAGCTGGATACGACCGTGTTTTACCTGCGCTTCGCGTCGGAAATCCGCCGGCTTCTGCGCCTGACGCAGGAGCAGACGAACGAGTTCACCTATTACGCGAACCTCATCATGCAGGAGCTGGACGAGCGGAACGAGCCGCCGAGCAAGACGTTTGAGTACATCAACCGCTTTGCGCGCTTCGTGGCGGAGCACAACGGCGCGGCGTACGAGTGCCGCGTGACGCATGTGCCGCTGACGGAGCAAGTTCGGGCGGTTGTGCTGGAGCCGCCGTTCGGGAGCAACATCACCGTACTGGAGGACGTGAAAACGCGGGCGCTGCTGGTGATTGACAGCGGCTTCCGCTGCTGTGCGCGCTATACCTTGCGGCAGCTGCGGACGATTTTTCCTGATTTTGACGAGCGGAAGCGTGAAATGCTGCTGACCCACTCAGATTCCGACCACACGGGACTGGCGGAAAGTATGCCGGTCATCTGGTGCAGCCAGCGGACGGCGGACTGCTTCGCGAACGAATCGCTGGGGCTGCCATCCCCGCGGGAAGCCAGCGCGACGGGACTGCCCTACTATCGGCTGAACAAGCTGATTACGGAGTACGCCGTGCCGCCGCTGAACCGCCTGCGCATCCTGAACACGTCCCACGGCGATGACGAGCAGCCCATCAGCCCGATTGGCGCATTCCTCTTCGGCGACATGCGCTTTAACGTCCTGCAGGGGAACGGCGGGCATGTGCCGGGCGAAACGATGCTGATTGACCCCGTGCACCGCGTGGCATTCACGGGCGACGACTACATCAACCCGCACAACATGACCCCGCCGCAGAAGGAATTCGACCGCCTTGCCCCCTACCTCGCCCGCAGCGTGAATGTCGACTCTCCGCGCTACCACGCGATTCTCCGCGCCGTCCTCGCCATGCTGGACGGCAAAGGCTACCTGATTTTCCCCGGTCACGGCGGCGTTGTGCAGCGGACGGAAGCGATGTAAAGGGAGAGACCGAGGGGCGCTGCCCCTAACCCCCGCCAGAGGCTTTGCCTCTGGACTCCACAAGGGACTTCGTCCCTTGACCCTTTCGCGCGATTCAGTTGGTCACATCTTCATGCTGTGCCCGCGTGTTGATTGGGGGAGACCAAGGGGCGTTGCCCCTTAAACCCCAGCAGGGACGCTGTCCCTGCACCCTGCAAGGGACTT
>ULXK01038545.1_pt1 | contig 12954 bp, 10 predicted proteins | sample 1961201 | NCBI WGS metagenome assembly ULXK01 (sample SAMEA4835836, study PRJEB28245) | human gut metagenome | biome: gut microbiome; material: fecal sample | place: Denmark | collected 2008
ACCTTTCTTGCCACTCCCACCGGAATGAGCAAAAGTTTCATCACACCGGAAAAACTGGTTCGTATCGATGGGAAAGGCGAGGTGTTGGAAGGCCTTCCCGGATACAGGCCCTCTTCAGAGATTAAGATGCATCTCCGCTGCTATAAAGAGCGTGAGGATGTAAATTCCGTGCTTCACGCCCACCCGCCTGTGGCCACCGGATACGCGGTAGCCAATGTGCCGTTGGACGAGTACTCTATGATTGAGACGGTAATTGCTCTGGGTTCAATTCCGGTAACGCCTTACGGAACCCCTTCCACTTACGAAGTACCGGATAACATAGCGCCTTATCTGGGGGAACATGATGCAATGCTCCTTCAGAATCATGGAGCTTTGACCGTGGGGGCTGATGTGATTACCGCTTATTACCGCATGGAAACACTGGAACTCTTTGCAAAAATCAGCCTTAACGCCAGAATGCTGGGAGGTGCACAGGAAATATCCAGGGAAAATATTGACCGCCTTATCTCAATGAGGAAAGGATATGGGGTAACCGGCAGGCACCCCGGTTATAAAAAATACAGTAAACAGGGGGAAAACAGATGCTAAGAGGAATACCCCATATATTATCTCCTGAACTGTTAAAGATATTATGTGAAATGGGTCACAGCGACCGGATTGTGATTGCCGATGGGAATTTCCCGGCAGAGTCCATGGGCAGGGATGCCCATGTCATACATATGGAAGGCCACGGCGTGCCGGAGATACTGGAAGCAATTCTCTCGCTTTTTCCCCTGGACACCTACACAGAACACCCTGTCTGCCTGATGTCGGTAACGGACGGGGATACGGTTGAAACACCGATCTGGGATCAATACATGACATTGGTGGAAGCGTGTGACAGCAGGGGCAGAAGGGCCATTGGCCATATAGAGCGGTTCGCGTTCTACGAGGAGGCAAAGAAAGCTTATGCAATTATCGCCACCAGCGAGAAAGCGCTTTATGCCAATATCATGCTGCAAAAAGGGGTAGTTACCGACCAGGGCCTGTAAATGGGTTCCGTCAAAACAGTGCAATTAGTAAAGAAATGGAAGGTGATGATGTGGGAGAAGTAATTCTGACCATGAAAGACATTGATAAGTCCTTTGTAGGGGTGCATGCGTTAAAAAATGCCTGTCTGGAACTTAAAAAGGGCGAGGTCCATGCACTGATGGGTGAGAATGGTGCCGGAAAATCCACCCTCATGAAGATATTGACGGGAATCTACAGCAAAGACAGCGGTACTATTGTGTATGAGGGGCGCCAGGTGGAGTTTAAAAGTCCCAGGGAAGCGCAGGACGCCGGCATTGTGATTGTGCATCAGGAATTAAACATGATGAACCACTTAACGGTGGCCCAGAATATCTTTATCGGCAAAGAAAAAATGAATGGAAAGCTGATTAATGACCGCAGGATGGTAGAAGAGGCAGAAAAGCTGTTCGGATTACTGAATATCAGGATTGACCCAAGGGAAACAATGGGGAGGCTGACGGTGGGGCGCCAGCAGATGTGTGAGATAGCCAAGGCAATCTCAACAGATGCCAAGATAATCGTATTTGATGAACCGACTGCCGCGCTGACAGATTCAGAAATCAGCGAGCTGTTCAAAATCATCCGTGACCTAAGAGCCAAGGATATCGGAATTGTATACATTTCCCACCGCATGGATGAGATTAACCAGATTACTGACAGGGTAACGGTTATGAGGGACGGGGAATATGTGGGTACGCTGACAACCAAGGATTCCACGAAAGACGACATCATCCAGATGATGGTAGGACGCACGGTGTATGAGGAGCCTAAGAGTTTCAGCAATGTAAAGCCGGATGCCCCGGTGGTGCTGAAGGTTGAACACCTGAATGTTGGGAAAACAGTAAAAGATGTAAGCTTTGAACTTCGCAAAGGAGAAATCCTGGGTTTTTCAGGACTCATGGGAGCCGGAAGGACGGAGACAGCCAGGGCTATCTTTGGTGCTGACAGGAGAGACAGCGGTGATATTTATGTGAATGGAAAACGGGTGGATATCAAGAACCCACAGGACGCGGTTGACGCCGGGATTGGATATCTGTCGGAGGACCGCAAGCGCTATGGTGTGATCATTGAGAAAACGGTAGCCGAGAATACGACAATGGCTTCTCTGAAAGCATTCTGCAAAGGCCTGTTTATTGATAAGAAAGCGGAAAAAGAAACCGCGGAACAATATGTGGAGGCATTAAAGACCAAGACACCATCCGTAGAACAGCAGGTGCGCAACCTGTCGGGAGGTAACCAACAGAAAGTGGTCATTGCAAAATGGCTTACCAGAAACTGCGACATCCTGATATTTGACGAACCCACAAGGGGTATCGATGTAGGAGCAAAAAGCGAGATTTATACATTGATGAATAATCTTGTAAAGCAGGGGAAGTCCATTATCATGATATCCTCTGAACTGACGGAAGTGCTGCGAATGAGTGACCGTATCCTGATTATGTGTGAGGGCCGTAAAACAGGAGAAATTAGCATAGAAGAAGCTACCCAGGAAAAAATCATGCATGCCGCTACACTGAGAGATTAAATGGGAGGTTAAAGACATGTCAAATAATGGGAATCAGGTAAAAAAGGAGCCGAATGGATTGTTCAAAGCCATCGGTACTCAGAAATTGGTGGCAGTCATTGCGCTGATTGTATTATTCATGTTCTTCTGGATTTTCGGGGACAATTTTGCAAAATACAGCACACTGGTCAGCATTTTTGATTCGTCCTATTATATTGGTTTTATGGCCATAGGTGTAACATTTGTAATCATCACCGGAGGAATCGACTTATCCATTGGTACGGTCTGTATCTGCTGTTCCTTGATTTCAGGAACGCTGTATACAAAACTGGGACTGCCTATGCCGCTGTGCGTTATCCTGGCCATATTGATGGGAGGCCTGTTCGGACTTGCCAATGGACTTATGGTATCTGTCATGAGGCTTCCGGCCTTTATTGCCACACTGGGAACTATGATGATTACCAGAGGCCTGGGTTCGATTGTGACAAATACGGCAACCGTGACCTTTCCGCAGGCTTCGGCGCCGGGCGGCTCATTCAGAGGTATTTTTAAATTAAAAGGGGCAGGGCTTCCGCAGGCAGGTATCCCCACGGGATTCATACTGCTGATTATACTTGCAATCCTGATGGCAATCCTTCTCAACAAGGCGCGTCCGGGACGCTATATACTGTCTCTTGGGAGTAATAAGGAGGCGACCCGGCTTTCCGGTGTAAATGTGGTAAAGTGGGAGACTTTGGCTTATGTCATAAGCGGTCTGTTTGCCGGGCTGGCAGGTGTGTCTTATGCAGCTGTATACTCCACACTCATGCCTGGAACCGGAAATGGATTTGAACTGGATGCAATCGCCGGAGTTGTAATCGGCGGAACATCCCTGGCAGGTGGCGTGGGTTCCATATCGGGGACTTTAATCGGTGTTTTTATTATGTCCGTTTTGAAGACAGGCCTTCCCTTTGTGGGAGTACAGCCACATTATCAGCTGCTGATTACTGGATTTGTGTTGATCATAGCCGTATTTGTAGATGTTTTGAATAGAAGGAAACAGGGGAAGGATTGATACACACTAATAACCCGCAAAGTGGGATAATAAAAGGAGGTTTATTCATGAAGATAAGATTATTAAGTACAGTCATCTGCGCAGCAATAGTTTCCACGATGGTAATGGGCTGCTCCAGTGGAGCCAGCGCGCCTGCCACGACAGCTGCAGCAGCGGCCGCTCCGGAGACAGAGGTAAAAGACACAACGGCAGGGGATACGGAGGCAGCCAAGGCAGATGGGGCTGTGGACTACAGTGATGTCACGGTTGAGATTGTGGCAAAAGGCTTCCAGCATGATTTTTGGAAAGCGGTAAAGATGGGATCAGAGCAGGCTGCAAAGGATTTGGGGCTTAAGTCCACCAATTTTGTAGGGCCAGCCAGTGAGAGTGCAGTCGCTGAGCAAATTGAGCAGTTAAATAATGCGGTCAACAAGGCTCCAAGCGCCATCTGCCTGGCGGCTTTGGATACACAGGCGTCCCTGGATGCAATTTCCAATGCTCAGGCAGCAAATATTCCGATTGTAGGGTTTGATTCCGGTGTGCCGGATGCCCCTGTAGGTTCCATTGTGGCTAATGCTGCTACGGATAACTATGTAGCGGGCGGTCTGGCCGCGGAGAAATTGTATGAAATGATTAAGGATAAGGTAACAGATCCAGCAGAAGAGGTCAGAATCGGCGTTGTCTCCCAAGATGCGACATCCCAGTCTATAGGAGAACGGACGGGCGGTTTCATAGACAAAATGCGTACCTTGGTTGGCGAGGATAAATGCATGGTAGTAGGCCATGATAAATATAATAAGGCAGTTGACGGAGCAAAGGTGATTATCGATGTAGGCATTCCGGCAACTGTGGATGATGCGGCTTGTGTGACTGTGGCCAATACCCTGTTGAATAAAAATGATCTGATTGCCATTTATGCGTCCAACGAATTTACAGCCAAGAATCTGGTGACAGCTAATGAGAGTCTTCAGGTGCTGGGGGTAGATAAAGTAATCGGCGTTGGATTTGACTCAGGCGCCATCCAGCTTGATGCTATCAAGAGTGGTGTCTTAGCAGGTTCCATCACGCAGAATCCGGTACAGATTGGATATCAGGCGGTTACCCTGGCAGCCAAGGCAGCCAAAGGAGAACCGGTAGAGGATGTTGATACTGGTGCACTGTGGTATGACAGCACTAACATGGATTCAGCGGAAGTAGCTCCGTGTCTCTATAAATAAGTAAAATTGTATTAGCCAGCTGTTTAATCATAAATTGATTAGACGGCTGGCTGTACCGTTTGGTATATAGCGGTATTCTAAGTGTTCGAATTTTTCAGATAATCGTCCTATGTGAAGAAACATTTTATTAGAGCTAAAGATAGAATAGATAGGGTTATAGTAAGCTATCAAACAAGGAAATGAAATGTCTTGAGCAGATTGCGGAGAAATCAGATTTGCTAAAAAACATGAATCAACAATGTGGATGAAAAATACAATAAAACAAAAAGAGAGAGCAGGGATACTATCGGATTATTATTGCCTTCTCAATTTTTAATAATTATCTTAATTCGATAGGGCCAAGTTCAAATAGGCGGAAATTTACATTATAGTTGTCAACTGGAGTCTGTTTCAATTTTGAGCTGTTAACAAATAAACTTTTTCTACTTACAGCAATAGAAACTGGAAATCTCATAAAGAGGATTGGCGTAAGTATTTTTGCTGACAGTACGCTGATAATGCAGAATCAATGAACCGATATTCCTGTATACGTAGCATAGAATTTTTCATTGATTAATTTTTATAAGAAAAGTGCAAAGGAAATTTTTATAATTGCCAACCGCTTGCTTCCACACGAAATTTAAGGAAATTCTTGTAAATACCATCCTCTTGTCTAAGCCGTTTGTGAGTGCCCTTTTGTCTGACTTGCCCATTATAAATTACAATGATTTGATCAAGTCAACACTGGAAGTATCTTCATCAAAAATGACGATGGGTTCATTTTTTTAAATTGCCTGGGCAATAGAAAGTCTCTATTTTTACCGCAAGATAATGTAGCTTCACTTTCTCCAATCACGGTCTGATATTCATCAGGCAAAGACATAATGAAATCATAGCAGCAAGCTTTTTTGCTGCTTCCATTACTTCATCAAGTGTTGCTTTGGGCATATCGAATTTAATATTATTTTTGATTGTGTCATTGAATAGATAAATCTTATGAAAGACCATATTAATACAGTCAAGCACACTGTCAGCAGTATAATTTTTCACACTTTGTCTACCAATGCAAATAGAATCTTCTTGAACATCTCAGAAACGTGCGAATAGATTGCATAGTGTTGTTTTCCGACTCCTGACGGGGCTACAATTGCACATGTAGTATGCTTTGGTATGTTTAAATAAATGTTTTCAATAATTTTGCGGAAACCATAGCCAAATGATACCTCATAATTGGCAGGATTCAATTTATCTGCAACGGCTCCATTTTGGAGATATTTGTAACGCCTTCCAAACGACCTAATTCAGTAATGATTTTTAATTTATTAATTTTATAGTTTTCAATTCAAAACAAAAAAGTTGCAACTTTTTAAATATATATTTCGTCTAATAGTATGAAACTCAAAAGGGAGGTCGTAGACTATGAAAAAAAGAAATGTATTTTTCACAATTTGTGCAACCTTAATGCTAGCTACAGGGTGTTCAGGGCAGGGAAGTGTAACTCCTTCTATCGAACCATCACAGATGATTAATTCTCAGAGCCCGGAAGATACATCCGCTGTTCAACCATCTGGTAGTGATGCCATGACAGAGGAAGAGTCTGTAATAACAGGAGAAATTAGCGATATTAAGGATTTTATGTTTGTTATTACTGATAAGGATGGAGTAGAATATGCACTTACTTTTGAAAGTAAAAAACCAGAGGGACTGTCTGCGGTTAAGGACGGAGACATGGTTTCGGTAGTTTATACAGGAAATCTGGAACAAGTAGAAGCATTTACAGGAACTATAGTTTCTGTTACAAAGGAGTAATGGATGCTAACTCTGAATGATCGCTTGTAGCCTGTCTTACATCATAAATGTGATGAAAATGTGGAAGGTGTATTCGGTGTCTACAATCGGTTGTTTTTGGAGGGGGATGATTTTCAAATACACTCTAGGATGGGAATACAAGGAAGTCAATCAAACATGAGAGGGTTGACTTCCTTAAAGGTTATGCTCGTTTCCCCTAGTGTCCAATCATTCCATTTAATAAAAGGACTCACCTTACTTCTCTTAACCGTAAAAATGTTTCATATAAATCCAGAGCCCCATATCCCCATTCCCTGTTGGGATATGATAGGGCTGGATTTCGTTTTGCTCCTCGTATTAAAAAAGCTTTAACAGATGCTTCGCTCATTGTTGTGTTATGTCTTTCTACAATACCCCAGCTTAAAAGATTAGCGACTGCCCCAGCAACATGGGCAGCAGCGACCGAGGTTCCTGTTCTGGTAGTCATGGGGATAGAGGTTCCGTTTCTATATCCAATATCTGGTCCGTTCACATTAACTCCGGGAGCCGCTAAATCTGGTTTAATTAATCCACCTATTGTGTACCCACGGCTGGAATGAATGTAGATGCTGTTATTAGAATGATTGTAGGCGCCTACTGTGATTGGAGAGGGAGAATCTCCTGGTAGAGTTAAGGTAGTATAAGGGTTGGGGGACAGAAACGTGGTTTCGTCAGAAATTAGGTTATGGGCTGGAAGCCACATATTAAATTGTCCTGTTAGAGACTGGGTACTATATACGCGTATTTTCCAAATTCCCTTCGTAGGGGCTTCAAAACGCATAAAAACAAGCTGTTTACCGGCCCCCGTCTCAATTAATTGATAATTAACCGTAATGACCGTAGGTTCTAAAAGGAAATGGATAGAAGTTTCGTTTCTGCCTATAATAGGAATACGGATTATGGATTCACCACTGGGTGAGATAAATCCTACGGAATATGTATCAGCGGTACCAGCCCAGAGTTCAGCTACAAATCCTCGCTGAGATTCCAGATTTCCAACTCGGATTTCCACGTCAATGGACGATTCACTCGTAGGTATAGAGCCCATGTAGTGATGACCTCGGCCAGTTTCATTGCCTGCTGCCATTACTGTGGACATTCCCAGATTTCTGCTAATATCCTGAATCATCATGTTAAGCGGAGATGTTCCCTCATGACTACCCAGGTTAGACCCGATTCCCAATAGAATGACCAGAGGTTTTCTATGTCTAATTGCCTCCACACGCAGGTACTTAATGCCCATCATAATATCATTTTCTTGATAAGCATCAGCGTCACTACTGATAAGGTAAAAATCACGCAAATATTGCTTGGCTGGTTTTAATTTGACGATTATTAGTTCGCATTCTGGGGCAGCTCCAGTAAAAACCTGCTGGGGCAGGGTTCCTCCGGCGGCAATACCTGCCAAAAAAGTTCCGTGTCCGTTGGTATCAGTAGAAGGCACCACGGTAAGAGGAAAATCAGATTCCAATGCCTCGTTAATTTGTTTCTGAATATATTCCGTGCCGTAGATTGCCCCGCTGGTATGATAGCGATTAGGTACGCCGGCAGGAAGAGTGCTTTTATTATTTGGAAGACTCTGATCCCAAATACTGATAATTCTAGTGGTACCATCTGAATTGCGAAAAAGGGGATTGGTATAGTCAATTCCCGTATCTATGATGCCGATTATAACGCCTCGTCCTCGATTGCTCAGGGCAGGCGATGCGTGGGTTGCCATAATACCGGAAGCATCTATGCTGGTACTGTCTAAAAGTGTGTACAGACCAGGGATACTGTAATAGGTAAACTTGCTCAGTGAGAGGGGCTTTACAGTATCTAGCGGAGTGTATATAATACTAAAATCAGTACTTACAAAATCCATGCAGAAATTATTTTCAGAATCGACAGGAAATTGCTGCTGACTCCCGTGACGGTAAATAAAGTCAGCGATGGTCTCTGAAGCCGAGTTAAAAGGACAACTTGCCATGATGTACCTCATTCAGGTATTTGATAATAGTATATGCTGAATTTAAAAAACCTTTCATAAGTTAACAATATGAGCGAACAAGTAATAGAGTTTACCTGCAAACTGCCATCTGGCATTACTGCCCAATGGCCTCCAGTGTTTCTTTTGCCGCAGAGATCCATCTAATAGCCAATATTTCTACTGCTAATTAAAGACTTATTTTCTGTAGTACAACTTATGGATTACAGTGGGGGATTCTTATCCATCATACTTCAAGTTCTCGTTGGAGTTTCTGAAGTGAGGAATGGGGATGCGCGAAACAAAAAACCACCTGTTTCGCATGGTGTCATAAACTTAAAATCTGATGTAGTTTTGCGTCAAAATACGCCTTTTTAGAGGTATCTGTTGATAAATCCATTTCATGAGGTATTTTTGCATTCCTCCTCTCACGGAACAAAATAGAAAGACTGGCAAAACAAGGTTACTTATACCGTTTTATCAGTCTTTTAAGGCCTAATGCTGTTACCGATAAGAGGCATTCTTTCATCGCTTTTTGAAAGCCCCTTTTCTGTATATTATTCAGTTTGTGTTCTCGTTTTTAGAATAACAAATGTTTCTTTCCGCCCATATCTGTCTGAGTCGCAGTACTCTCAGATAAGTGCTGGTTCTTGCCTTCTGATTTTATAGAATCAAATCAGAAGGCAAGCTTGAAGAGAAAGTGGCGCTTAACCTTTCCTATCACTTGTTTGCGGGCTTTGCTCTCTTCTCGATAAACTGGAATCTATCAATTTTGCATTTCCAACGCTTTGTCCGTCATAAGCTTATAGCTAATGAGTGCCTCACCGTTAAGCTCCTCCCGATTCATATCTACACCAACAATGCTGTGATGATCATAAGTTTTATAGTAGTAAATACCCTTGTCGGCATTGCAGCAAGAAGTGTAAATGGAAATTTCATATTTCTCGTTAGCCAAACGGCAACATCCTCTTTGCTGTTCAACGGAGCCTAATATATGGAAAAATTGGCTTACGCTTGATTTTTCATCATTCTCGGATAGTGAATTCATTTTTGTAAAAGCCACACGTACAAATCTTGACATAGATGACAAGTCTCCGGGGAGCCCGATAGCGCCCATGCCCCTGCTGTATGCATTTAGACTGAGATGTTCGGAAAAACAATTTTTAGGGGTGTCGATGGATAATCCCATATAGTTGTTCAAGTTGAAAATTTGAACCGGAAAAGGCGGATTATTGGTGAGAACACCTACAGGATTATCATAAACAAAGATACCGTCCTTAACACTTTCTACCGTAATGGAGCTGTTTTTATCCGAAATGATCCAATGGAGCTGTGCTATAGGAAAATGTGGACTAAACGGTTCAGCCAAGAAGTTGATTCTGTCAAGCAGTTTTCTCGCCTCATTCACCGTTGTACACTGACCCATGATCCAAGGAATAAATTCCCATTGGGCAATGTTGTCCTTACCTTTTTCTTTTTCACAATAATGTGCATTTTCCACAAAATTTAGACCGGCAATACACAGACCCTTTTCGTTTACAGCATCGTAATACAGTGGATAATTTTCTGTTATATGAGCCATTCCTATAAAGGCAAAATGATGCTCCATTGTTGCCACACTTCGAAACATCAATTTGAAATTTCTTGGTGTGACTGTAACAGTCTCACCGTAGGAGATTTCGTAATCTAGTGTCCGTCCAAAATAGAAATCTTTTGTTTTATAAGTTGCTGCTGTACACATAATTCTTCCTCCTTCATTGCGTTACATAATATTTCATCATAAGATTCGTATGCCTAATTATCGCAAATCCTGACTTGTTTGCCTCACTGAATTGGAAATTGTTTAACTCGTTTTATCGAATAGTGCCCCACGGTTTTTAGTTTCACGGTTGCTAGCTTGCGAGGATTGGACAAATAAATCTCATGGTGATAGAGTATCCGTAATGTCAATAGTATAATCATATTTCCCGGTATATTCAAGCTTAGCGGAAATGGTTTCGGATTCATCATCATAAGAACTGAGGTGAATACATTACACACACTAACCCTCGTCATAGGTAAAAACTCAATCTTTGTAAGATCTTGTTTGTTCTTCTAAGCTGTTTCTTCAATCTCCCAATCAAAATCCGCCTTTGTTACGAAATCAGGCAAACAAATGATAAAAATAAAATAAATTCAAAATTACCCTTGTGGGCATAGTCAATTCTGGTAATGGCGTTCTGAAACCAAAATCCATCAAGGGGAAGAACAATGGTAAATGCAATATCGCACAGCAAACTGCGGGATGCTACACACTCACCGTTTTCATCGCTGAGATTATCTTTGCCCCTCACAGCCATACAGTTTATTTTCGCAACCGTTACGATAGATGATTTGTTCTGCAGTATATAAAAATATTTATACTCTTTTTTATAGTCAAATGACATAATTGCCTCTTCATAAAGGATAATTTTTCAATTGCTCAACTTTGGTCAAACATAAATTTCTATAGAAAAGGCAGGCATACATGATACCACAGAAGGCAGGATTGTCACAATAAATCATCTTTTTTACATTTTCGATAGCAGTTTCACGAGTACGAAAGTGTGGACGGGGAAAGTGATGGATAGCGGTATGAATCAAGGTAACGCTGCTATTTTGGATTGGGGACGTTCACCTTTCCTGACCGTTCCTACTGTGGCCCATTCTATAAAATTATTTTAGCGAATAAAAGGTGAAAAACTTGCCCCAATATGGATAATAGGGTAAATAGCGTGAATAGGAAAATGAATTGACATTTTCTTTTGGTTAGTTTATACTAACTTCATAAGAGCAGTTAGACTAACCATGTATTTCAAATCAAAGGAGGCTGTTATTTTGAAAAAAGAACTCGCAACTCAGGTGAATGCATATCTTGCAAACATTGGTGTCTCATACATCAAATTACACAATCTTCATTGGAATGTAGTAGGGAGCCAGTTTAAAGCGGCACATGAATATCTGGAAACCTTGTATGATGCCCTTGCAGATGTGCTCGATGCTATCGCAGAACTTTTAAAAATGAACGGAGAAGCCCCTTTGGCAAGTATGAAGGGTTACTTGTCAGTTGCCACAATTCCAGAGTTGGAAAGTGTCGAGTTGGATGTCAAGAGTGCGATGCAGACGGTTCTGAAAGATATGGAATCTCTCAGAACCCAGGCTTCTTTCATTCGTGAGCAGGCCGACAAGGAGAATCAATTTGATGTGGTTGCCCACATGGAAGACGATGTGGCAAATTACAACAAAACAATTTGGTTCATTCAATCTATGTTGAAGTAATAAGCAAATGTTCAAATAGAGAACTATCGTAGAACGTGAATAGTTCTCTATTTGATTGTCAATGATTGAATCTTGCATCTAGTTCTTTTTTTTCTTTAAAAATAAATGAGATAATATTATACGTGAGTTATCCTTAACTAACATTGATTTCAGCATCCATCTAGAAAGGAGAGTATCTATGTTTGGGGTATACAAAAAACTGCTATATTATGTACCAAAGCAGCGACCTTTGGCCTATTTTGCAATCGGCCTGACGGTGGTATCCACATTGTTCAATGTAGGCGCTTATTACTACCTCTATGAGTTTTTGAAACGATTGGTGGTAGACGGAGATATGGGGCATGATCAATATAATGCGTTTCTGGTTGCGGGGCTGTTGATTGGCGGTTCGCTCTTGTATTTTGCAGCCGTGCTTTTGACGCATATGTTGGGCTTCCGGCTGGAGACCAACTTGCGCAAGCGTGGGATTGACGGCCTGACCAATGCCAGCTTCCGCTACTTTGATCTGAACTCATCGGGAAAGACACGTAAACTCATTGATGACAACGCAGCCCAAACTCATTCTATTGTAGCCCATCTGATTCCTGACAATGTCGGAGCAATTCTGACACCGCTTTTGGCGCTTGTGGTGGGCTTTTTGATCAGTCTGAGGGTAGGCATTGTTCTATTGGTTCTGTTCATGCTGAGTGGCGTGCTCCTTGTCCTGATGACCGGGGAAAAGAAGTTTATGGAAGTCTACCAAAAGGCGCTGGAGACAATGAGCAGCGAGACCGTGGAGTACATACGCGGGATACAGGTGCTCAAGATTTTTGGCATAGACGCTACATCTTTCAAGACGCTGCATCGGGCAATCACGGATTATGCACGACATGCCTTGAACTATTCTATGAGTTGCCGCAGGCCATATGTGTTATTCCAGATGATCCTATTTGGCTCTATTGCCATACTCGTTTCAGTGGCAGCCTTAACGCTGAATCGGATGCAAGACCCTGCCGTGTTGGCGGTGGAACTCATTATGACGTTATTCCTGGGTGGAGTACTGTTTACCGCCTTTATGAAAGTGATGTATGTAGGTATGTAT
>ULXK01000266.1_pt1 | contig 12686 bp, 7 predicted proteins | sample 1961201 | NCBI WGS metagenome assembly ULXK01 (sample SAMEA4835836, study PRJEB28245) | human gut metagenome | biome: gut microbiome; material: fecal sample | place: Denmark | collected 2008
TTCATCTCCCAGTGTCCGCCGGTTAATATAGAAATCAGCAATACCAATGTAGGCATAAGGACAGCAGCTATCAGCCAGGCACCCTTTACTTTAAATCGCGGTATTCTCATTTCAGGCATATCCACTTTTAAAATTTTTTTGCAAAGCAGTGTTATTCCTGCTAAAGCCAGCACCACATATAAAACTCCTGCAATAACATTACAAATTGCACCGGGCACCCCTAAATTCAGTAGAAATTCACTGATAACAAATGCTAAGATCTGTGCAATTGCCAGAATTGCAATAGAAAGTATAATACCTAAAACTGCTTTTGCTGTTGATAATACCTCAGCCGGCTTCTTTATTTCTTTCATAATTGTTTCCTTTCAGCCTATCACTCTCTTTTTGATTTTAATAACTAACCTTAAACAATATTGTTACAAGGTCTCTAAATAAGAGTAAAATTATGTATTCCTCAATTACTATTTTGGGTCCTATATTAAAATGAGTATAGCATATAGGAATCAACAAAACTATCGTTTTATAGATAATTGATGACAGTATTTTATTATATATTGTTTTGCATCACTCCAGAGAATCCAGTTATTTGGGGGTATTATAAATTGAACTGGGAACAGTTATTTCCCCGGCATAACGAACTACACATGCTGCAGCCTGAAGAACTCCAATCTGTCCGTAAAAGAAATCAACGAAAAATACAGCTATGCCAACCAATACTTTTTTTCAACCAGCATTAAAAAAGAGAAAGGTATCTTCCCCTCCTCTTTTAAGGAAGGGAAAATACCTGCCACTTAACTATTCCTGCTATTCTTTTTTATACCGATACCCAATTTATCTGAACAGCTCACTGCATCCTTATCTGTCCACGTAAACTCTTCCCTCACTCCGTGCAGTAAGCTCCGTCCCGCAGTACACCTCTGTTCTGCCGTCCTTTACTATCATGCTGTACCGTTTTCCATCTGCAAGGATATTATTAAGATGTGTTCCGTCCGGCGCCAGCGGATTGCCGAATATCACTTGTTTTTCTTCATATTCCACAAGCTCCTCCAACATCAGCATCCCCATCAGCATGCCCCAGTTATAATGAGGCGAACCGGCTCCTTCTCCTGTGATTCCGCTGTAATTTTCCGGGCAGAAGCCGTTGCATTCCCACTCTTTTGCAAGCATAGCAGCGGCTCTCGATGCCAGCTCCCAGGCCAGCTTATTTTCCCCGGCCCGTTTCAGGGCCAGATATGTCCAGAGTGTCTGGGGCGGCCAGATCTGTCCTCTCCAGTAGTGCTGTTGGGGAAAAGCTGGATCATCCTTTGCTATAGAAGGGATCATATATTCCCCCCAGAATTTCTTTTCATCCTTCAAGATCTGAAGCAGTTTGTTTTTTCTGTCTTCCGGTACCTGTCCCGTCATAAGAGGCATGAAGCAGTCCGGCGACTGACGCCTGGAAAAGCTTCCGTCAAATTTCAGATTATAATAGCATCCGTCCTCCTCACACCACATCATTGTGTTGATCCTATCGGTCATTTCCCGCATTTTCTGCTCGTAGCAGGATGCCTCCGCTTCCTTCCCAAGCGCTCTCGCCATCTTGCTCAGGGATTCACAGTCCACCGCATACAGGCAGCATCTTTCCAGCGTATAAATATCTGCGGTATGACAGCTGACTACATAACGGGATTCATCCTGCAGGTCTTCTTCCTTCAGTCCTTCCAATCCTTTTATGCTTACAAAATATTCGCCGCTGGTCCATTGGGGGCTGTCGTCATAGGTTTCAAAGTATGCATACTGTGCCTTTGCCACATAAGGCTGCTGTGACGCTCCGAGAATTCCCATTTCCTCCTCCGGATCATATCCAAAGCCCAGAAGCCCTTTTCCCCCGCCGTCCCGTCTCCGCTGCCCATCCCCACGATCTGCAAACCACCAGGCATTCGCTTTCTTCGCGCCCTCGTAACATCCTGACGCCCATTGCTTATCTCCTGTATGCAGATAGGTTTTCCAAAGAGTCAATCCCTGTACGATATGCTGGGATCTTCCTGCTGTTATGGGAGGCTCCGGCCTGCCTGAGGCGCCGGGACTGCTGTTCAGGGGGATTTTCCCATCCGGCAGCTGTACATCGTACCCGGAGAGCATATTTTCCATGGCAAGTTCCGGATAGGCCCAGGAGCAGGCCCAGCTGCTAAGAAAGGTATCCCAGTTGAACTGGATTCCCCAGCTGTCCTCCTTTCTGACCCAGGGGCGGTCCACAATAATATACCTTCTTCCGGTATTTTCCTTATAAATGGCATTATAAACCGGCATGGAGGAGAGTACCCGGCCAATCTGCTCCAGCATCCCCTCTCCGGCCAGGGACGTCATGGAATGCTCCTGCAGCTTTGCTTCCAGTATCTTCCTTCCATTCCTAAGCAATTCCGCCTGTTTCAGGCTGTCAGGCAGATGCAGGAAGGCTTCCGCACGTCCGTTTTCCAGAGTAAAGGCAAAGGAGTCTGCAAACTGCAGTCCCATATACCTGTTCACTCCCATATCAGCCCAGATATTTCCCGGATTCACATTCCGCAGCACCCAGTTTTCCCTGAAATCCTTAAGCTGGTTCTCCCTGTCATTGTAGCCGATCACGCTGACCGGGGAATGATCTGTCATCAACAGCAGGGCCGGATTCCCATTTTCGTGGTAAGGCGAAATGAGTTCTCCCGCGAAACAGGTTTCCGACTGTCGGGTAGAATTTACCCATTCTCTTTCAAGTTTCCATTCTCTGGGAATATACAGCTCAGCTAAAATTGTTATTCCGTCCGGTACCTCTACCTGTCCGTACAGACCTTTGCTGTCTGTGCGGCTCCATGTAAGTTTTATTGTTTTGCCGAATGCATTCCAGGAAAATTCATAAAGCTCATCCGGTTCCATTCTTCCGATTCTGACAGAACGGAAGTCAAACTCTTTCTGATCTATAAGCTGCTTTTCTTTTTTTGCTGCAGCGAGTAAGCGGATTCCAAACATTTCATTATCCTTACCCACTGTTACGATTCCGTTGGGATAGAGTGCATCATATGCACCATATCCCGTCCGTTTTGTCTGATTCATCTCCCTGTCTCCTATTAAATCTGTGCCGTAATAAGCTCCGTTAACGCTCCCAGCAAATCCGGCTCCAGCTCCATGCTCTGAAGCTCCGCAAGCAGCCTGAACCCGTCAGGTTCCTTACAGATCGTTTCATACAGGCCGGCTTTCCGGTTAAATTCCATTTCCGCCCTGTTAAGGAACCGGAAGGACAGTTCGCTGACATTGTTCCTGCGAAGTCTGCAGGAATCCGGAAAGCAGACACAGATTTCCGTTCCCACGCTGATCGGAGGGATCTCCACTGTTAATACACCGTTTGTTCCATTATAGACCGTCTGTGCAGGAATAGTCCTGCTGTCGGCGGTCACCAGGGTTTCCCTCCAGGTATTCTCCTCCGCCTCCACAGCGTTCAATTCTATTTTATAAGAACGTTCTGCGGGAATGAATCCTCTGTTTCCCCTGGCCGCCCCGATTCTGAAGCACTTCCGTTTCTTCCCCGGAGCCTTCTTCCCGCCGTCTTCCTCTGACACTTCCTCCTGCCATGACAGACTGTAATCGGTCAATACACAATCCCCATCCAGGTAACCCATGCCGTCATTGTCATCCTCATACATCGTGAATGCACCATCCGCTCCCGCAAATACACGCAGATACATCTGTTCCGGACTGCGGCAGACCTCTCCGGCGCTGATCTGCTCTGTCATGGGAATTATGGTTCCGGTTCTTACAAGGACAGGAATGGAACTGATATCCCGGTACATATCCATCTTTCTTCTTCCTGAATAAACCACTCCGGTAAAGAAATCCACAAAGCTTCCCTCCGGCAGCCAGGTTGTCACCTTCCCGACATGAAGCGCGGGATTCTGTTTCCGCGTGATCGGGCTGACAAGAAAATCCTTTCCGAAATAATACTCGTTTTTTACCAGGCCGAATACCTTTCTCCACTCATGTCTGTAATACAGCGGCTGTACCAGAGGTTCTCCCTCTTTATAAAAACGATAATTCATCGTATATAAATAAGGAATCAGCTGATGGCGCAGTCTCAGGAAATCCTTCATCATTTCCGCAACATCTCTCCGGAAACGCCATGGCTCCTTTCCGTTGAATTCATTTTTTGTGGAATGCAGTCTCATGATCGGTGAAAATACACCATACTGATACCAGCGTCCTTCCAATTCGTCATCTTTCACACCGCAGGTATGTCCGCCGATATCATGGCTCCACCAGCCATACCCAATATTGGACGCAGCAGCGGTGAAGTAAGGCTGGAAATCCAGGGATGCCCATGTCACATGGGTATCGCCGGAGAAGCCTATCGGATATCTGTGGGATCCCGGCCCCGCATACCTGGAAAAAGTGATTGGCCTTTTCCCGTTTTTACCGCTGTCCAGAAAATGAAAATGGTTCAGCATCCAGAGTGGATCCAACTTTGCCAGCTTTGTGCGCGAACCCTGCTGCCAGTCAATCCACCAGAAATCAACGCCTATTTCCTCATGGGGATAGCAGCCATATTTAAAATAGGCTTTTATAAATGCAGAATCTGTGAAATCAAATTTTACGGGTTCTTCTGAAGCAGCATCCACCCCCAATGCTTTCGCCGCTTCCGGGTAACATTTTTCATGGGCCTGAATTCCCTGGGCGGGGTGCAGATTCAGTGTGGTATGCATACCTTTTTCATGAAGCCAGCGCAGAAAGCGTTCCGGATCAGGGAACAGTTCCTGGTTCCAGGTAAATCCAGTCCAGCCGTCCCCGTATTTGGGATCGATTTGTACTAAATGCCAATCCATGTCAATAACCGCCACGCTGAAGGGTATGCCTTCCCGTTCAAACTGTCCCATGAGCTCCTTATAGCTGTCTTCCGTATATTCAAAATATCTGCTCCACCAGTTGCCCAGTGCATATCTGGGAAGCATGGGAGGCTTTCCGGTCAGATGGTAATAGTCCTTCAGACATCCCAGACAGTCCTGTCCGTATCCGAAGAAATAGAGATCTGTCTCTTCCTTGTCCCTGAGAACGATCCAGCCGTTTTCATCCAGCAGCAGGGAACCGGAATCATCCAGTACCGCCCAGCCGTCCATGGACAATAATCCAGGTTCGATTTCACAGCTTCCGTCCACCTCATCCAAAGTCCTTGTGGTTCCGCCAAAATTGCCTCCTCTGTCGGGCGGGCTGTTATAATGCCATTTTCTTGAGGCTCCGATTCCTGTGATCTCAATACTAAGGCCTTCCTCGGAGAATTCCTTCCTGTCATAAACCAGATGCAGATATCGGGTCGTAATTTCCAGCGAAGTTTCCTTCTCGCAGACCCGGAAATCACAAGGGGCAAACTTTCGGTCCAGAACCACCTGGGTCGCCCTGTCTTCAAAGCATCCCTCATCACAGTATTCGAGACGCAGAAGCCTTTCCGTAAGGACTGTGATTCTGTAATTCGCCCCTGTCACAGCAGCAGACGGCTCTGCTTTGGGGCACGTATTCAGTTTTGGTAATGTTTCCATCTATTCAATCCTTTCCCAATGCGGAAGCGTTTCCCTCCCTTACCAATCCGGACATGCTTATTCCTTTACCGATCCGATAACAATACCGGTAATAAAATACTTTTGAAGCAGCGGATAAATCAAAAGCAAAGGAACTACCGCTACCACGATCTTCGCGGCATTCAGGTTCTGCTGAGATACCTGGGATGCGCGCAGGATTTCCTCCATGGTTCCGTTCCGGATAATGTCTTCCATATTTATCGTAATGCTCTGGATATATGTCATCAGCGGATACTTATTGATTCTGGTTATGTACATCAGGCCGCTGTAGAAGTCATTCCAGCTTCCCACTATGCTGAATAATGCTACTGTGGCAATTACAGGGACAGAACAGGGCAGGTAAACCCTGGTCAGCACCTGCACCGGATTGGCTCCGTCCAGAATGGCGGCTTCCTCCAGGGATTTGGGAATCCCCATCATAAAATTCATCAGCAGAATCACGTTAAAAATAGGTACCGCTCCGGGAAGTATCAGCGCCCAGATCGTATTCAGAAGGTGATATTCCTTCAGCGCAAGAAAAGTAGGTACCAGCCCGCCGTTAAACAACATGGCAAAGACCAGCAGATTCATATAGACATCCCGGCCTTTGAACTGTCTCTTATTTTTCGTCAGAGGATAAGCCATGCTGACGGATAAAACCGTATTGATAATAACGGCCAGTATCACCCTCACCACAGAGATCCCGAAAGAACGCCAGTATTGGGCGTCTCCCAGAATTTCTTCATATGCAATGGTATTAAAACCAACCGGCAGCAATGTAACCATATTTCCTTCCACAGCGGAAGCCCTTGAAAAAGATACGGCAACAATATACCACAGGGGCAGTAAGCAAATGAGTCCCAGTAAAATAACAACAGCATAAATAGATATATAACCAATTTTTCCTGCCAGACTGCTTTTTCTCATATCCCGTTCCTTTCTTTAGAATATCTTGCTGTCCGTGAATTTTTTAGCCAGCGCGTTTGCAGACATCATTAAAATAAATGCAATGACGGATTTCATCAATCCGATTGCCGTACCAAAGCTATACTGCATACTGTTTAAGCCAACACGGTAAACATAGGTATCTATAATATCTCCTGTCTCATAAACCGATGCACTGTAGAGGTTATATACCTGGTCAAAGCCTGCATTCAGGATATTTCCCATAGCCATTGCGGTCATCAGGAAAATCACTGACTGCATTCCCGGCAGAGTGACATGTAACACTCTCTGCCACCAGTTTGCCCCGTCAATTTCCGCCGCCTCATAAAGCCCCGGATCAATTGATGTCAGGGCCGCAAGGAATACGACTGAATTGTAGCCAAATTCCTTCCATACATCAGTCCCTATCAGAAGAGGCTGGAACAGCGTGTTGCTTCCCATAAAATTTAAGTTTGTACCTAAAATTGCATTCACAAAGCCATCCAGCCCAAACAGACTTTTAATTGCAGCCGCCAGAACAACCCATGACAGGAAATGAGGCAGATATACAATCGTCTGTATTGATTTCTTCATCCATTTCACCCGGATCTCATTGAGCAGGATAGAAAAAATGATTGCCATAATGGTGCCCAGCACAATCTTCCCCAACGCGATAACCAGTGTGTTCCGGAAAATCTGGAATCCATCCGGAATCTCAAATAAATATTTAAAATGCTTCATTCCCACAAACGCGGATCCGAAAAAGCCTTTCGCCGGTTTGTAGTCCTGAAATGCCATTACTATTCCAAACATAGGAACGAAATTAAAAAGCAATACAAAAATCATCCCCGGCAGGATCATGCCGTGGTAGAACAATTCTGAAGTGAAATACCTTTTACCTGCCTGTCTTTTCTTATCACCCATCTGACTCTCTCCCATGTGTTTCAGCCTTCCGGATACCTTCACCGGCATCCTGTTTTGACTGCTGCCTTTAGGTTAATACCAAATACGGAGCATTCCGCGGCCATGAACCGCGGAATCACTGCCGTACAGATTACCGTTTATTTTTGATAATACTCTTCCAGCTCAGCAATGATATCGCTTCCGCCGTTTGCATACCATTTTTCCTTCATTTCATCAAAATAAGAAATGGGTTCCTCACCTGTAACAATCTTGATATACGCCTGCAGCTCCAGAGTATCAATCGTCGTCTTCTTCTGTGCCATTACAGGCATTGTGGGCGGATACAAGGGAGAGATCCAGTTGGCATTCCCATTTTCCTTCAGTTTCCCGATGGAAGCGCCGCAGCCGATGATTCTGGAATTATATGCCTTCCAGCCGGCGCTGGTTTCACTGGTTACATTATCCGGATCCTCCAGATACTTCATCATGGCCTCGGATGTATTCCTGTTCTCAGCAGTGGTACATTGTTCCGGCGTCATCTCACCGTTCAAAACGGCGGTATGCTCCGTGAAATATTTCTCCGTATTTTCATAAGGAATTACCTCAATCTGGTAAGGCCTGCAGAAATTATCCCCGCCATCCTTTACAAACTGTGCTACCTCAGGAGCGGTTTCCGCGGTTGCTGTCGCCAGATCCCCGAATACTACATTCAGTATCTTCACAGCAGCTTCCGGATGTTCATAATCCTTACGCACCGCCACAAAACTGCCCACCGCATTTTCATGGTACGCATTCACTTTTCCGTCCGCATCCTTCATGGTATATGCAATATATTGTGCTTCCGGATTGGCGTCCTTTACATGGGTAAACCGCCAGTCAGGGGTGTGCCAGGGCCCGAATGCAATGCCGCACTGATTATTAATCAGCAGGGAATTCACATCATCAGCAGTTCTGGTACCGAACTGGGGATCAAGCAGGCCTTCCTTAAACCACCTGTTCAGCAGCTCCCAGGTATTCTTTACAGAATCATCCGCGAAGGTTCCCCACTCAATGGAACCGTCCTCATTCTGAAGCCAGATATCTGCGAATCCGCCCATGGCCCCATACAGCCCCTGGGCATCCCCAACATTGTCTGCCAGGGCGATTCCTACGGTTCCTTTACCGGAAATATCCGCATCCACAAAAGCCTTTGCTATGTTTTCAATATCCTCAATTGTGATACATAAATCCCCGTCCTCATCAGGATTCAGGTTTAACTGATCCAGCCAGTCCTTCCGCATCCAGCACAGGATGGGGACGCCATTATCCGGATTACTCCCGGGCAGCGCCATCAGCCTGCCGTCGAAGGTCACCATCTCCATACAGCGTCCGTCAAAGGAATCGTATACGCCTCTCACATAGTCGCATACATACTTTTCATACACATCTGTCAAGTCATATATCAGATCATTATCCACCAGTTCAACCAATGTGTTATAATCGGTAACCGTAAAGATATCCGGAAGATCCCCGGATGCCACCGCCAGAGAAATCTGTTTTTTATAATCCTCGTCATTTGCTTCAATGACATCTTCAAAAGATATGTTTAACTTTTCTTTCACATATCTCGTATATGGATTGTCCTCAAGCGTATCTCCTTCATACAAAGAAGATATGGTATGAGGGGATGCAAGTCTTCCCAGCTGGACTACAAGCTCATCTTCATACGGTTCAAAAGCCAGATCAGCCGCTGCTGCGGTTCCTGTTTCCTCTGTCTGTGCAGTACTGGGGGCAGCTGTATTTGTTGTTTCCTGGCTTGCCGAACCTCCTCCGCAGGCAGCAAGCGACAGGGTCATAACCCCTGACAGTAATGCTGCCAACAGCTTTTTACTCTTTTTCATACTGAATTGTCCTCCTTATTCTGATTTTTTGTTATCCATCAATTGATGATTCCTACCTTTCATATTTTATCAGAATAATTTTTGACGTATATGATAATAATTTTGGGTTCATGTTCATAGTTTTGGTAATTTCATATGCGGTGGTTATTTTATTGTAACTTTAAAGTAAAATATGATACTATAATGAAGTTAATTTGCTTAATATATTTCATTATTTATGTGGAAATGCCCGATATTTCAAAAATTATTGCCTGTCAGAAAGGAGATAAAGGATATGCCCTATAAGATGCTGATTGCAGAAGATGAGCAGGAAGAATATGAACTGGTGCTGTACCTGTTAAATAAACTGAAGCTGGACTCTTCTCTGCAGATCTACCATGCGGAAAACGGTAAACAGGCGCTGAAAATTCTGGAAGAGACACCTATCGAACTCCTTCTTACCGATATTGAAATGCCCTTTGCAAATGGACTGGAAATTGCCGCCAAAGCACGCGCAAGAAATCCTTATCTCCCAATCGTTTTCTTCAGCTGCTATGATAACTTTTCTTATATAAAGACCGCCCTGTCGGTACAGGCCAACAATTATCTGCTGAAACCGTTGAACCCTGAAGAATTCGAAACCACCATGCTGCATACACTCGATCTGCTTAAGCAGGCTGAACTCCAAAAGAAACATGCGGACAGCCGTATCCAGGCATTGAAAAACCATTATCTTTACTTAAAACTAAACCGTATGCCCTGTGAGAATCTGCCTGAAATGGGCGGGGCTGACTTTGCTGACGACTATACCCTGCTTCTTCTGCTCCACTTTGAAGAGTCCTTTTTTGACTGCGAGCCGAGTGTATCCGAGGGATTTATAAATTTCCTGCGTCAAATTCTTCCCTTCTCCTTTGATTTTGTGAATCTTAATCCTTCTCAATCGGTTCTTCTTTTCAGGGATGAGACGGGATCACATATGGAGCAGGAGCAGCTTGCCGGTATATGCCGGCAGATTCATGAAAAGATTCTGGAAACCTATCAAATCCATTGTTATTTTGCCATCAGTACGCCATTATCCGAATGTGATGATTTGCCCAATGCCTATGAAGACGCCTGCGATCTGCTGGAAACCCGTTTTTTCTGTCAGGACCGTTATGTATTCCATAAGCAGCCCCAGAAAGAGCTTTTTTCCGAAAACTATGATCTTTGTTCTGAAATACTGGTGTCCGCCAGGACTGATGTGGAGTCAGGGGATCTGGAACAGCTCACGAAGGATATCCTGAGATTAAATGAAATTTTTGAGCAAAGCAGAAATTATTCTCATATTTATGCGCGTTATACATACTCCAGTCTGATCCAGATCCTTTACAGGAATCTGGATAGTACAGATATGCCGGACGATATTGAGCGGATATTCTCCTGTTCCTTCATCCATGAAATCGAGGAGATTGTCTTTGCAGTATTAGCCAGGCTTCAGACGGAACAGCATGCCGCTTCCCCCAGCCGAAAGCATGTAATACAGTTAGCCAAGCAGTATATCCACAAACATTACAGGGAACAGATCTCCCTGAATGATTTGGCTGGCGCCGTCTACCTGAACCCCAGCTATCTGAGCACCGTATTTAAAATGGAAACCGGCAGCAGCATAAATAAATATATTAAAGCGGTCCGAATGGAGAAAGCAAAGCAGATCCTGACTCAGACAAACATCAGGGTCAGCGATGCCGGTGCGGCAGTCGGTTATTCAAATACCTCCTACTTTATCAGGAGCTTTCATGAGTATTTTGGGGAAACCCCGGATAAAATGCGTCAGAAATAACCAGCAGCCCTTTACGGCTGTTCTCAATTACATGAGAGGAAGAAATCTATGCAGCGAATCAAACAATGGTATCATAATCTTAAATTATACAAGAAAATTTTACTTCTAAGCTTTACCGTCAGCCTGATTCCCATTTTGATTCTGGGCTTCTTCTCTATTCTTCAAAGCCGGAAACTATTGATTTCCCGCGAAGAGACTTATCTTCATAACATTCTGGAGCAGGCCAACTCCACTCTGGACCATTTTCTTACCTTACATAATGATATAATAAGCAGCCTCGCCTGGGATACTTCCATCCGGAATTCTGTAGACAGGATGTATGAAAATAACTACGAAATGTTTCTGACCAACCGGGAAATTTTTGATTCAAAGCTCCCGGTTGTTCAGGCCATGCATAAAGAAATTGACGGTATCACCCTCTATACCGGCACGAACCTGTATCCGCACAATGGTACACTGGATTCTCTCGATAAAATCACATCCGAGCCATGGTATCAGGAGGCCCTTTCAGCAACAAAACCATTCTATGCTTATAAGGAACCGAATAAAATGCTTCTGATTTCTCCTGTATCGGATACCTACTATACTAATATTTTTGTAATCAGGCTTTCCTATGAGTCTATGTTCCGGGACTACACCTCACTCTTTGAGGATGACTACGCTGTGGGAATCTATGACCAGAAGGGGAAACTTCTTTTCCAGCACGCACAGCTGGACGAAGTATATTCCAGCTTTCTGCTGTTTTCCGATACTTTGAGTGAAATCCCATTTGAGGAGAACAGGCATGCTTTTTTCTCCGAAAGCACCAGCGATAATGTATGCGGCTGGACTATTCTCATGTACCGCCCCCAAAAGGAACTCACCAACTCCGCGGATTCCTTTATCTGGGTCATTCTTGCCATCATAGCTGCCTGTATCGCCGCAACAAGCTATATAAGCACCCGGCTGAGCCGCCAGATTGTCAACCCATTGGAGCATCTGGCCAGAGATCTGAACCAGTTTCAGGCGGATAACCTCACCGTTACCATCCAAAGCGACAATAATGATGAAATCTCCCACCTGATCCGTGCTTTTAACAGGATGGCCCATCGTCTGGAAGAAACTATAAATGAGCTATATGTAAACAGGCTCGCCAAACAGGAATACCGCCTTCAGATGCTGCAGTCCCAGATCAACCCGCATTTCCTGTACAACTGCCTTTCTATGATCAATGCCAAAGCCTTGCGCTGCGAACAGCCGGAAATCAGCAGAATTGCACTCCTGCTCTCCACGTTCTACCGTACCACGCTGAATAAGGGGCACAGCAATACCACTGTACAGGAAGAGTGGCAGAATATCACCGCTTATATTGCCCTGGAAAAAATTCTTCATCCGGCATTCCAGATCGACTGCCATATCGATGAACGTCTATTCCCATACCGTATTATTAATCTTATCATACAGCCCTTGGTAGAAAACGCTATTCTCCATGGTATCAGCGGAAAGGAAAACATCGATACAGAACCTGGAAAAATCACCATCGACGGAACGATGGGGCCTGACTGCATGTATTTTACGGTCTCAGACAATGGCTGCGGTATGGACGAAAAAACGCTGGCCACCATCACATCCACCGAAACCAAAGGCTAC
>ULXK01023747.1_pt1 | contig 12578 bp, 8 predicted proteins | sample 1961201 | NCBI WGS metagenome assembly ULXK01 (sample SAMEA4835836, study PRJEB28245) | human gut metagenome | biome: gut microbiome; material: fecal sample | place: Denmark | collected 2008
TGCCATAGTCAAGTCCTCCTTCCATAATTTCTAAGGCAAAAGGATATGAATTCGCCTACCCCATAGATATACAAAAACATTTTAGCAGATTTTCCCCAAAATTTCAAGTAGTTTTCAGAATATTGCTCTTCTCTATTTTCTCAAAGCGTTGGCTTCTTCCATTACTCACGAAACTTTATGACTTCTTGGATACTTCCCGAAAAGGAAAAGCCGCCGTCTGTGACAGCGACTTTTCTAACTTAGTATTAACAGTATATAAGCTCACTCGAAACAATGTCCATAGCGGCGTTGCGGATGTTATTCATCTTCTGTACCCACAGCATTTGGTTTTCCGCTTTGATCGCTTCCGTTACGTCTTCCTTTTCGGCGAGTTCTTTTACCAGCCGAGGGAACATTTCCTCTGCCTGCCGGTCAATGTCGGCAAGATAACTGTTCAGCTTGCCGCTTGTCAGCAGAATGTAGTAACATACCCTGTGATACTGCTTCAGATACCGCAAATGCCGCTGTCCCCATACGCCGATATACGCCGTTCTTTCTTCGGGCAGTTTCAGGCAGGGAAGATCGTAATCACCCTGCACTTCATACCAAAGCCCGTTTTTCTCGTTATAAATGTACTTGTCCATTTTGTGATCCTCCAATAGGATTGATTTTACCTACGATCCAATCATTCCGGCCGATCACAAAAGCCAAAGGGAGAGGACTTCCTTACGAAGCCTCTCCCTTGGGATAGTCCTTGCTTTTTATGTAAACTCTCGCTTACTTGTTGCTCAGATACTCGTCGATGGACTTGGCGCCCAGCTTACCGGCACCCATAGCCAGAATGACGGTGGCAGCACCGGTAACGGCATCGCCGCCGGCATACACGCCCTGACGGGAGGTCAGGCCATCCTCGTTGACGATGATACCGCCCTTCTTGTTGACCTCCAGGCCCTTGGTGGTGGACTTGATCAGGGGGTTGGGGGTGGTACCCAGAGACATGATGACAGCGTCCACATCCAGTTCGAACTCGCTGCCCTTCTTCTCCACGGGACGACGGCGGCCGGAGGCATCGGGCTCACCCAGCTCCATCTCCACGCAGGTCATGGACTTGACGCAGTCCTGCTCGTCGCCGTTGATCTGAACGGGGTTATTGAGAGTCTTGAAGATCACGCCCTCCTCGATGGCGTGCTCCACCTCCTCGTGACGGGCGGGCAGCTCCTCCATGCCACGGCGATACACCACGTACACGTCAGCGCCCAGGCGCTTGGAGCAGCGAGCGGCGTCCATAGCCACGTTGCCGCCGCCTACCACGGCCACCTTCTTGCCCTTCAGATCCATGATGGGGGTATCGGAATCCTCACGATAGGCTTTCATCAGGTTGATACGGGTCAGGAACTCGTTGGCGGAATACACACCCTTCAGGTTCTCACCGGGAATGTGCATGAACATGGGCAGACCGGCGCCGGAGCCAACGAACACGGCCTCGAAGCCGTTCTCCTCCATCAGCTCATCGATGGTGATGGTGCGGCCTACCACGATGTTGGTCTCCACCTTCACACCCATGGCCTTCAGGCCGTCCACTTCCTTCTGCACGATGCTCTTGGGCAGACGGAACTCGGGGATGCCGTACACCAGCACGCCGCCGGCCAGATGCAGAGCCTCATACACGGTGACCTCATAGCCTTTCTTGGCCAGATCGCCGGCGCAGGTCAGACCCGCAGGGCCGGAGCCAACCACGGCCACCTTGTGACCGTTGGACTGGGGCTTTTCAGGAGCCTCGGTGCTGTGGGCGTTGTGCCAGTCGGCCACAAAGCGCTCCAGACGGCCGATGCCCACGGGATCGCCCTTCTTGCCACGGACGCAGTGCATCTCGCACTGGCTCTCCTGCGGACAGACACGGCCGCAGACGGCGGGAAGGGAGCTGGTCTGATGGATCACCTGATAGGCGCCCTCATAGTCCCGCTCCACGATCTTGGCGATGAACTCCGGGATGCGGACGTTGACGGGGCATCCGTTGACGCAGGGATGGTTCTTGCAGTTCAGGCAGCGGGCCGCCTCGTCCAGAGCCTGCTCCTCGGTGTAGCCCAGAGCCACCTCGAGGAAATTCTTATTCCGGACATTGGGGTCCTGAGAGGGCATTTCGTTCTTATCCAAACGCATATTGATCTTTGCAGCCATCTTACTTTACCTCCTGCTTGAACAGATTGCAGACTTCCTCGTGCTTATGCACCTCGAAATCATGATACATCTGGTTGCGCTTGACAGCCAGATCCCAGTCCACCAGCTGACCGTCGAAGTCGGGGCCATCCACGCAGGCGAACTTGGTCTCGCCGCCCACGGTCAGACGGCAGCCGCCGCACATACCGGTACCGTCGATCATGATGGGGCTCATGGAGACGGTGGTGGGTACGCCGTAGGGGGCCGTGGTCTTGCAGACGAACTTCATCATGACCATGGGGCCGATGGCAAAGATCTCATCATACTGATTGCCGGCGTCCAGCAGCTCCTTCAGTGCCTCGGTAACAAGACCCTTCTGGCCATAGGAGCCGTCGTCGGTGCAGACCTTCATCACGGAGGATACGGCCTTGAACTTATCCTCCAAGATCACCACGTCCTTGCTCTTGAAGCCCACTACAGCGTGGACCTCAGCGCCGCAGTCGTGGAACTTCTTCAGAACGGGGTAGGCAATGGCGCAGCCCACGCCGCCGCCGACAACGCAGACCTTTTTCTTACCCTCGGTCTCGGTGGGCTTGCCCAGAGGACCCACAAAGTCATGCAGATAATCGCCCTGCTGCTTGTGGCTCAGCTTCTCGGTGGTTGCGCCCACGGTCTGCACGATGATGGTGACGGTCCCCTTCTCACGGTCATAGTCGTGGATCGTGATGGGGATACGCTCGCCGTTCTCGTCCACACGCAGAATGATGAACTGACCGGGCTGGGCCTTCTTGGCCACCATGGGTGCCTCGATCTCGTACAGGATCACAGTGGGCTTCAGCGCTTCCTTCGTTACGATACGATACATGGATGTTCCTTCTTTCCTCAAAAGTCATGGCTTGCTACGTTCCATGGGCACACACGGAACTCCTCACCCGTGTGCGCTCGTCTTATCTTATCACATCCGCCCATGGTTCGTCAAATATTTCCTTGCACTTTCCCTTTTTCATGCAAGGGCATGGTGCAGCGTCACCTGTCCCCGGTCGATATCCACCAGATGCTCCTCCTTCATTTTCCGCAGCTCCCGCATCATGGCACTGCGGTCGGCGGAGATATAGTCCGCCAGAGCACTGAGGGTAAAGGGCAGATGAAAGCTGCCGCAGTCGTCGCCGCCGGTCTGAAGGCCGAAGTAGCACAGCAGTTTCTCCCGGATGCTGCGGCGGCTCAGAACCTCCACCCGCTCGGAGAGGGCGGCGGCCTTGCCGGTCATGATATGGAACATATTCTCCACCAGTCGGCTGTGATGGGTGCAGGCCTTTTCGCATCGCCGGGTCAGATGCTCGGCGTTCATGAACCACACCCGGCACGACTCCGCCGCCACCACCGTGATGCTGTCCCCGGCCACATTTTCGAACATCAGCATCTCTCCGAACACGCTGCCTGTGGGCAGATGCTCCAGAATGGTGCGTCCCCCCTGCCGGTCGATGCGCTGGATGACGGCGCTGCCGGCGGTCAGAAGCCCCAGCTCTCCCCGACCCTCGCTGATGTCATAAATCACGGTGTCGGCCCGGAAGCGCTCCTCCCGGACGCCGAAGCACACCCGCATCTGCTCTACCTCATCGGGGCTGATGCCCTCAAGGATCGGTATGTTCTCCACAGGGGACCTCCTTTCCCGCTGCCGCCATGCGGCGATCCCGCCGCCCGCCGATGATCGTATAGATGATGACATAGGCGATGGCGCCCACCACCAGGGCCGCCACCACATCGATGAAGGCGTGCTGCTTGACAAAGAGTGTGGAGCAGATGATGATGACGCCCCATATGTCTGCGAAAGTGCGCCATCCGGTGCGCCGCAGTCCCGGCGTCCGGTGAACGGCATAGAGGGCGTCCAGCACCCCCAGCACATGGACGCTGGGCAGCACATTGGTGTTGGTGTCCAGATCGTAGGTGTTCTGGAGGAGCCACGTGCAGAAGTTGTGGTGCTCCATCACCGCCGGGCGCAGGTCCTGTCCGTTGGGTACCAGCGCACAGAAGATGGTGGCAAACCCGAAGGTCAGCATGATGCTCCACATATACCGCCGGAAGCCCTCGGCATCCTTGACGATCAGGTAAAGGCCCAGCGCCAGCAGAAGAAAGCCCCATGAGTCATAGGGAATGACAAAGTACTCGCAGAAGGGGATGTATTCATCGATGAAGGTCTGGGTGGCCCAATAGTTGTCGGTGATGAAGTGCTCAATAAGGAAAAAGCCCCCCAGATACACCGGCAGATACAGGCCCCACCACATATGGGGGTGGTCCTTGATGAAGGTCTTGATGGTCTGCATGAGAATCCTCCTGATTTCAACAATTTTCCGTGAGGGGCATTATAGCATAGCCCCGCCCAAAAAGGAAGTGTTCCTGTGATATAAGTCACAATTATTTTACAAATCCATTTCCCGGTTGCGGCGGCGGCAGATTTCGAGTATAATAGATCCGTTATAAATGAAAAGATATGGAGGAATCCCCATGATCCTGCAAAAGAAAGAGGAGCTGGCCAACCGCCAGCTGCGCCTGACCATCACCGTGGAGCGTGATGCGTGGGAGAAGGCCCTGAACGACGCCTATCAGGAGGTCAAGGCCCTGTACCCTGTGGAGGGCTACGCCGTGGGCAAGGCTCCCCGTGAGGCGCTGGAAAAGGCATACAGCCACGATCTGTTCTATCAGGAGGCGGTGAACGAGACCTTCCCCGCCGCACTGGTGGAGGCCATCGCCTCCGAGGACATCCAGATCGCCGCCCCTCCCGCCCTGAACGTGGAGACCATCGGCCCAGACGGCTACACCTTCACCGCCCTCATCGACCTGTATCCGGAGGTGAAGCTGGGCCAGTACAAGGGCCTGTCCGCCCCGTGGGAAAATGCCGAGCTCTCCGACGATGACACCAACGAGGCCATCCAGCGCTTCCTGACGGAGCATCTGGTGGAGCAGGAGCAGAACCGGGCCGCCATGGGCGACGAGGTCACTCTGGACTTCGAGGGCTTCGTGGACGGCGTACCCTTCGAGGGTGGCAAGGGCGAAGGCTATCCCCTGCTGCTGGGCAGCGGGATGTTCATCCCCGGCTTCGAGGAGCAGGTGGCGGGCATTCGCCCGGAGGAGGAGCGGGATGTCCACGTCACCTTCCCCACCCAGTACGTGCCGGAGCTGGCGGGCAAGGATGCCACCTTCCACGTCAAGGCCCACCGCATCGTCCGGCGGAGCCTGCCCCAGCTGACGGACGCCTTTGCACAGGAGCAGGGCTTCGAGGACGTGTCCCATCTGCGCCGCAGCATCATGGAGCAGGCCATCCTGCAAAAGCAGCAGGCTGTCTCCAACGCCTTTGCCGAGGCCCTGATGCAGCAGGTGGTGGCGGGCATGGAGGTGCAGCTGCCCGACTCCATGGTGGAGAGCCAGCTCACCGGCATCCTTCAGGAGCTCCAGCAGCATCTGGAGAGTCAGGGCGCTTCCCTGTCTGACTACCTGCAAGCAGCGCAGCTGACCATGGAGGATCTGCGGGATCACGCCCGTGAAAACGCCGTGGCCGCTGCCCGGTATGAGCTGGCCATGACGGAGATCGCCCGTCAGGAGGGCATCACCGTCACCGAGGAGGAGCTGGAGGAGAAGTATCAGGAGATGTCCGCCCTCTACGGCATGACCGTTCCCCAGCTGCGGGAGCAGGTGCCTCCCGCCCGGCTCCAGCACGATCTGAAGCTGGCCAAGGCCCGTGCCGTGGTGGTGGACTCCGCCCTGCGGAAGTAACTCCCCTGCAAAGCCTTCTCCCGCAGAAGCCCCCATAGAGTAAAAAAGCACTCCCGGAGGATGCAAATGCGTCCTCCGGGAGTGCTTTTTTCAGTTCCGGTGCTTACTTCTTATACGGTACGTGCCAGATGATATCGGCATAGTCCGCCACCGACCGGTCGGCGGAGAAGATCCCGCTGCGGGCGATGTTGTGCAGGCTCATGCTGTTCCATCTCTCCCGATCCCGGTAGGTGTCCGTCACCCGCTGGGAGGCGGCGCAGTAGGAGGCAAAGTCCGCCAGCAGCAGATACTGATCCGCCGGGCAGTCCACGCCGAACAGCAGCCGCTGGTACAGATCCTCATAGCTGACGCCGTCCCGGAACCCGGCCTTCAGCTGATCCAGCACCCGGCGCAGCACCGGGTCACGTGTATACAGCAGATACGGGTCGTAACCCCGGCTCATGTGGGAGGCCTCCTCCGCCGTCAGGCCAAAGAGGAACATATTCTCGTCCCCCAGCACCTCGTGCATCTCCACGTTGGCACCGTCCAGCGTGCCGATGGTCAGCGCACCGTTCATCATGAACTTCATGTTGCCGGTGCCGCTGGCCTCCTTGCCGGCGGTGGAAATCTGCTGACTCACCTCGCTGGCGGGCATCAGCATCTCCGCCATGGAGACCCGGTAATTCTCCAGAAATACCACCTGCAGCTTCCCCTTGCAGATGGGGTCGTTGTTCACCTGATCCGCCAGAGAGTTGATGAGACGGATGATGCGCTTGGCTACGGCATAGCCGGGAGCGGCCTTGGCGCCAAAGAGGAAGGTCTGTGGTGGGAAGTCCATGTCCGGGTCGTCCTGCAGCTGCTGGTACAGGGCAATGATGTGCAGCACGTTCAGCAGCTGCCGCTTATACTCGTGAAGCCGCTTCACCTGCACGTTGAAGATAGCGTCCGTGTTCAGCTGCACCCCTTGCTGTCGGCGGGCCCACCGGGCAAAGGTCTCCTTGTTGCAGCGCTTGATCTCCTCCAGCCGGGCCAGCACCGCCCCATCCTCAGCATAGGGGTCCAGTTCCTGCAAATGGCCCGCATGGGTCAGATAACCGTCCCCGATGAGCTCCCGGATCAACCCGTCCAGACCGGGGTTGATCTGGCTGAGCCAACGGCGATGATCCACGCCGTTGGTGACGTTCTTGAACTTCTCCGGCTCCATTCGGCAGGCGTCCCGGAACACATCATGGCGCAGGATATCCGAGTGCAGAGCGGACACGCCGTTGATGGCCATACCGCCGGCGATGCAGAGGTTGGCCATCCGCACCACGCCGTCCCAGATGACCGCCATCTTGGCGGTCTTTTCGGGGTCGTGATAGAAGCTCTCCACCTTCTCCTGCCAGCGGCGGGCGATCTCCTGCAGGATCTGCCACACACGGGGCAGCAGCGTCTCGAACAGCTGCTGGGGCCAGCCCTCCAGCGCCCCCGCCAGTACCGTGTGGTTGGTGTAGGCCACGGAGCAGGTGGTAATGTGCCACGCCTCGTCCCAGGAAAGGCCCGCATCGTCCACCAGAATACGCATCAGCTCCGGGATCACCAGCGCCGGATGGGTGTCGTTGATCTGGATGACGTTCTTCTCGTGGAAGTTTTTCAGGGTGCCGTAGGTCTGGATGTGCTGCCGTGTGATGGACTGCATGGTGGCCGAAACGAAGAAATACTGCTGCTTCAGCCGCAGGGACTTGCCCTCATAGTGGTTGTCCTCCGGATACAGCACCTTGGAGATGACGTCCGCCATGGCCCGCTCCTCCCCGGCCCGCAGGTACTGCCCCTCGCTGAACAGCTTCATGTCGATGGGCTTGGGACTCTTGGCGTCCCACAGCCGCAGGGTGTTCACCTGCTGGGTGTCGTACCCGGCAATCTCCATGTCGCACGGCACCGCCAGCACACGGGTATAGTCCTCATGCACTACCATCAGGTGGCCGTTGTCCCACCGGGTGCGGACCTTGCCGCCGAAGTGAACCTCCTCCGTCTCCTGCGGCTTGGGCATGAGCCACGCATCGCCCAGATTCTTCCAGTCGTCGGGCAGCTCCACCTGCTGGCCGTCCACGATCTTCTGCTTGAAGATCCCCAGCTCGTAGCAGATGGAGTAGCCGGTGGCGGGAATCTCCAGCGTGGTCATGCTGTCCAGATAGCAGGCGGCCAGACGGCCCAGACCGCCGTTGCCGAGACCGGCATCCGGCTCCATGTCGAAGATGTCCGCCGCCTTGAAGCCCAGCGCCTCCACGGCCCCTGTCAGCGGCTCCAGCAGCTCCAGATTGTAGGCGTTCTTCATCAGGCTGCGTCCCATGAGAAACTCCATGGACATATAGTGGACCTTCCGCTTCTCCTGACTGTCCACCTCCTCACGGGTACGCACCCCCCGCTCGGCCATGATATCCCGCAGCACCAGAGCGCAGGCCTTCATGATCTCTCCGTCGGTGGCCTGCTTCTCCGTGCAGCCGTAGTTCAGCCGCAGCTTCTGCACGATGGCCTCCTGCAATGTTTCCTTCGTATAAGTCATAGATATCCTCCTGTATTGCATCCGGGGCTTACCGCCCCAGCAGCTTTCCATAAATATTCCGGTAGGCCCCGGCGCTGCGATCCCAGCTGAAATCGCCCTCCATGCCCCGCCGCCGCACCATGCGGAAGCCCTCTGCATCGCCGTGGTACAGGCCCACCGCCTGCCCGATGGCGTCCAGCATGGCCCCGGCGTCGTAGGCGGCAAAGACATAGCCGTTGCCGTCGGGCTGCCCCACCTGACAGGACCGGACGGTGTCGTTGAGACCGCCGGTCTGCCGGACGATGGGTACAGCACCATAGCGCATGGCGATCATCTGCGACAGGCCGCAAGGCTCGCTCTTAGAGGGCATCAGAAACAGGTCGCTGCCGGCATAGATGCGGCGGGACAGGCCTTCGTTGTAGCCGATCCAGGCACACAGCCGTCCCGGATAGCGGTTCTGAGCGTGGCGGAAGAAATTCTCATATCCACCGTCACCGCTGCCCAGCACCACCAGCTGACAGCCGGTGGCCATGATGCCATCCAGCGCCTGACACACCAGATCCACGCCCTTGTGTCCCACCAGCCGGGTCACCATAGAGAGAACCGGTGTCCCCTCCTCCTGAGCAAGGCCCAGCTCCTGCTGAAGTGCCGCCTTGCATAAGGTCTTCCCCTCCGACTCCGCCGCCGTGTATCGGGCGGGCAGATCGGGGTCGCACTCCGGGTCATAGCTCACCATATCGATGCCGTTGAGCACGCCGGAGAATTTCCACTGGATGCTGCGCACCACGCTGTCCAGTCCGGCGGCATAGGCGCTCTCCCGCAGCTGGGCGGCGTAGGTGGGGCTGACGGTGGTCACGGCGTCCGCCGTCACCATGGCCCCCTTCATGAGGTTCACGCACCCATCCATCTGTAGAACGCCGCTCTCGTACCAGTCTCCCCGGTTCAGGCCGAAAAGATCCTCCACCGTGTCGGCGCCGTACTTGCCCTGATACTCGATGTTGTGAATGGTGAACACGGTGGAAACGTTTTCAGCCACAGTTTTCAAGTAAATCGGCACCAGTGCAGTCTGCCAGTCGTTGCAGTGGATCACCTCCGGCCGCCACTCCAGCATGGGAAGCACCGACACCACCGCCTTGGAAAAGAAGGCAAACCGCTCTCCGTCGTCCATCTGGCCATACAGCGCCCCACGGCGGAAGTACCGCTCGTTATCCAGAAAATACCAGACGACGCCCCGATACTCCAGCGAGAACAGGCCGCAGTACTCATGCCGCCACGCCAGGTCCACATAGGTATAGCCGTGCCAGCGCATTTTCTCTCTCCATGCGTCCGAAATCTGCCCGTACAGCGGCAGGATCACCGCCGCACGATCCCCACCGGCAGCCACCGCCGGCGGGAGACTTCCCAGCACATCCGCAAGACCTCCGGTCTTGCAGAAGGGAGCCGCCTCGCTGGTCACATATAAGATATCCATGCCGTTACCTCCTTGTGTCCCCTCCCCGCAGCCTGCGGGGAGGGACGTGATTCGTTTATACGGTAGCGTTGCGGGCCACCACCACAGGATAGCTCTCGTCTCCAATGAGGGTGCGTCCCTCCCGGATGGTCACAGCCTTGTCGGCAATGACGCAGCGCAGGGTGGCATCCTTTTTCACCACCGTGCCCTTAAAGAGCACGCAGTTCTCCACCTGCGCTCCCTTCTCTACCCGGACACCCCGAAACAGAATGCAGTTTTTCACGCTGCCCTGAATATCGCAGCCATCGGCAATGAGGGAGTTCTCGCACACCCCGGCAGGGTCCAGATACGCCGGAGGCGCATCGTTCTCCTTGGCCAGAATGGGTCGCCGGGGATCGAACAGCAGCCGCCGCTGCGCCGGGTCCAGCAGCTCCATGCTGCGGCGGTAGTAGGTCTGTACCGTATCGATGCGGGCGGCATACCCCTGCCACACATAGGCGTGCAGATGCAGCCGATCCTTCTGATCCTGTAAAATGTGGTGGCGGAAGCTGTACCGGTTGTGGGCCATGCACTCCTCCACCAGCTGCACCAGCAGCTCCCGCCGCAGGATGCACACGTTCAGGCAGCGGTAACCCGCCGGGGTGTGGACGTCGTAGGCCACATCCACGATGCGGCCCTGTTCATCCATCTCCAGATAGGTATCGCTGGGGTCGCCGGGCTCCGCCGTACAAACCTCCGTCAGGTCGGCCCCGGAGGCGATGTGCTCCTGCAATACCTGCTCCAGCGGCAGATTGATGACCAGATCGCTGTCTGCCAGCACCACATACTCCTGTCTGATCTCCCGTAGGTACTCCAGCACGCAGCCCAGCGCCTCCACCTTCCCCCGGAAGCGTCCGGCGGAGGTGCGGCTCTCGGCATAGGCGAAGGCCGGCAGCAGCGTCAGCCCGCCCCGATTGCGGCTCAGATCCCAGCTGCGGCCGTTGCCCAGATGATCCAGCATACTCTGGCACTTGCCGTGCATGATGACGCCCACATCGTGGATCCCGGCGTTGACCATGCTGGAGAGCATAAAGTCCACCACCCGGTAGTTGCCGCCGAAGGGCATGGAGCCGGGGATGCGGTGGGCGATCAGATCCCCCAGCCCCGTGGGCTTTCCGTAAGAAAAGATGATGCCGTGCATGGTGTGGTTCATGCCTTCACCTCCCCGTGATGCCGGTCCAGCAGAGTCTTGGCGGAGACGATCTCCCCGTCCCCTATCACGGTACCGGGTCCCAGCACCGCCACGCCCCAGTCATCCGGATCCTGTGCCGTCTCCGGCGGAGCGCCCACCTGAGCGTCCCTGCCGATGCGGCAGTTCTCCCCCACGATGGCGTACTGCACCACGGCTCCCGACTCCACCACGGCGCCGGGCATCAGCACGGAGTAAGAGACGACGGCCCCCTCCCCCACCTGAGTGTTGTAGCTGAGGACGCTGTTCTTCACCTCGCCCAGCACCTCGCAGCCCTTGGCCACGACGCTGTTGCCGATGTCCGCCTTGGCTCCCACATAGGCCGGGGGGCAGGAGGGCGTGCGGCTGTAAATAGGCCACCGGCGATCCAGCAGGTTCAGTCCGGAGCCGGGACTCAGCATATCCATGTTGGCGTCCCACAGGGACACCAGCGTCCCCACGTCCTTCCAGTAGCCGTCAAAGCGCCATGCGGTCATCCGCTCCCCCGCCGCCAGCATGGCGGGGATGATGTTCTTACCGAAGTCGTTTTCCGAAGTGGGGTCCGCCTCGTCGGCCACCAGATACTCCCGCAGCTTGCTCCATGTGAAGATATAAATACCCATCGACGCCAGATTGCTCTTGGGTTCCCTGGGCTTTTCGGCAAACTCCGTGATGCGGTCCTCCCCGTCCACCGACATGATACCGAAGCGGCTGGCCTCCGCCCACGGCACCTCCATCACGGCGATGGTGCAGGCAGCCCCGGTCTCCTTGTGGCGGCGCAGCATCACGGCATAGTCCATCTTATAGATGTGGTCGCCGGAGAGCACCGCCACATACTCCGGATCGTACAGATCCACGAAGCCGATGTTCTGATAGATGGCGTTGGCCGTCCCCTTGTACCAGCTGGCGCCGGTGGCGCTCTGGTAGGGCGGCAGAATGTGAACGCCGCCGTCCAGCCGGTCCAGCTCCCACGGCTGACCATTGCCGATGTAGCTGTTGAGCTCCAGCGGCCGGTACTGGGTCAGCACGCCCACGGTGTCGATACCGGAGTTGGCGCAGTTGGACAGGGGAAAATCAATGATGCGGAACTTCCCGCCAAAGGGTACCGCAGGCTTTGCCATGTCGCCGGTAAGCACATACAGCCGGCTCCCCTGTCCGCCGGCCAGAAGCATGGCGACACATTCTTTTTTCATGTCCGTCCCTCCGTTCCGTTTTTCGGTTCTGCGGGCCGCCTGGACCGGCCCTTGAGGATCACCCCGCCCAGCGGCGGGATCCTGATCCTCAGGGACCTTTCCCGCCCGTGGGAGGGAACGTCCTCCACGGTCAGCAGCCCCTCATTGCACACACCGGAGCCGCCCCACTGGAGGCTGTCGGTGTTGAACACCTCTTCATAATACCGCTTGCCCCCCGGCACGCCGAAGCGGTAGTCCTCCCACGCCTCCGGGGAGAAATTCACCGCACAGACCAGCTCATGGCCCGCCCGATCCCGCCGCAGGAACACGATGACGTTGCTGTGG
>ULXK01038017.1_pt1 | contig 12397 bp, 10 predicted proteins | sample 1961201 | NCBI WGS metagenome assembly ULXK01 (sample SAMEA4835836, study PRJEB28245) | human gut metagenome | biome: gut microbiome; material: fecal sample | place: Denmark | collected 2008
GACACAGTATACAGCATATCGGGAAGTTTTTCAATTTCTACTTGACAATGTGCGTCAATCTGCTATAATTCATACGAAAACTGAACACCTTATCAAGAGTGGTGGAGGGAACGGCCCTGTGAAGCCCGGCAACCTGCGAAGGCAAGGTGCCAAATCCGGCGGTGATTATCGAAAGATGAGGCTTATGACCAAACTTGTTGCTCCGTCGGCCAGACGGAGTTTTTTAATTGCCTGATGCGTGTTCGGAAATACTATTTTCGGAGGAAAAAGAAATGAGCAAAAGACTGTTTACATCTGAATCTGTAACCGAGGGACATCCCGATAAGATCTGCGACCAGATATCGGACGCAATCCTCGACGCAATCCTCGAGAAGGACCCCAACGGCCGCGTTGCATGCGAGACGACCGTCTCCACCGGCCTTGTCCACATCATGGGCGAGATAAGCACCGAGTGCTACATTGACATTGCAAAGATCGCGCGCGACGTTATCCGTGATATCGGCTACGACAGAGCAAAGTACGGCTTTGACTGCGACACATGCGGCATAATCACAAACATCGACGAGCAGTCTGCTGATATCGCCCTCGGCGTTGACAAATCGCTCGAGGCCAAGGAGAGCGGCGATGCCGAGCTTGACAACGGCGCAGGCGACCAGGGCATGATGTTCGGCTACGCCTGCCGCGAGACCGAGGAGCTTATGCCCCTGGCAATAAGCCTTTCTCACAAGATCGCAAAGCGCCTCGCAGCTGTCAGAAAATCCGGCCTTGTCGATTATCTGCGTCCCGACGGCAAAACTCAGGTCACCGTGGAGTACGACGATGCAGGCAAGCCCGTGCGCGTTGACACCGTTGTTCTCTCTACTCAGCATTCTCCCGACGTAAGCCTTGAGCAGATCAGAAACGATATGGTCGAGCTTGTTATAAAGCCCAGCGTTCCTGCCGAGCTTATAGACGAGAGCACCAAGTATTATGTAAACCCGACCGGCCGCTTTGTCATCGGCGGACCTCAGGGCGACTCCGGCCTTACCGGCAGAAAGATCATCGTTGACACCTACGGCGGCAGCGCACCCCACGGCGGCGGTGCATTCTCCGGCAAGGATCCCACCAAGGTTGACCGCAGTGCAGCATACGCATCTCGCTATGTTGCAAAGAACATCGTCGCGGCCGGTCTTGCCGACAAGTGCCTTGTTCAGCTTGCATACGCCATCGGCATAGCTCGTCCTGTGTCCGTTATGGTCGATACCTACGGAACCGGCAAGGTCTCCGACGAGAAGCTTGCTCAGGCCGTCAATAAGGTCTTTGACCTGCGCCCGACCGCGATCATCCGCGACCTCGAGCTTACAAAGCCCATTTACAGAAAGCTTGCAGCTTACGGTCACATGGGCCGCACCGATCTCGGCGTGCGCTGGGAGGATACCGACAGAGTTGACGCTCTGCTTGAGGCCGTGAAGTAATGCACGTCCCGACCTGCGAAAGCAGCCTTCTTGATATCGTAAGCTTTGACGATGCTCTTGCATCGTCCGGCGGCAGGGGGGACTATGATGCCGAAAAGTGGCTGTATGTTCCCGATTACTATACCGATTACCGATATATTCTCGGAACTCGCGGAAGCGATCCGCTCATCTGCATCGGCATAAACCCATCGACTGCCGCGCCCGATGATCTTGACAACACGCTAAAAAGCGTGTCGCGCATTGCCGCCGGAAACGGCTACGACAGCTGGATAATGTTCAATGTCTATGCCCAGAGGGCGACAGACCCCGACGATATGGATCTGACGCTCAACGAAACGCTGCACCGCGAGAATATGCGCGCGTTTGAATACATATTAAAAAATGTAGGCGAGGGCGTGTCGCCGTCGGTATGGGCGGCATGGGGCACGATAATAGAAAAGCGCCCGTATCTGAAAGACTGCGTTCTCGACATGGTATCTCTCGGCCGAAAGTACGGCGCAAAGTGGTACAGTGCCGGTAAGCGCTCGGTCAAGGGGCATCCGCACCATCCGCTGTATCTGCGCAAGGACGCGCCGACCGAGGAATTTGACATAGTCGCTTATCTGGAAAACTGCCTGTGAGGTGAGGGTATGAAACCGAAATTCAAGCTTGCCGTTGTGCAGATACGCACGGAAACGGATAAGGGAAAGACGTTTGACAAAGCGGAAAGAATGATCGGCGAGGCCGCAAATAACGGCGCGGAGCTTGTCGTTCTGCCGGAAATGTGGAACTGCCCGTATTCTAAAAAGTATTTCCATGCCTTCGCCGACAGCGAAAACGGCGAGAGCAGGGAAGCCATGTCGCGCTGGGCGAGGGAAAACGGAGTTATACTTGTCGGTGGCTCTGTGCCGGAAAAGTGCGGCGATAAGCTTTATAACACCTGCTTTGTGTTTGACGAAAACGGAGAGCAGATCGCGCGCCACAGGAAAGTGCATCTGTTTGACGTCGATATCGAGGGCGGAGTGCGCTTTAAAGAGTCCAACAGCTTTGCACCCGGCAAGGATATCACGGTGTTCGATACAAAATTCGGCAGAATGGGCGTTGAGATCTGCTTTGATATCCGTTTCCCGGAGCTTGCACGAGCCATGGCCAAAAGGGGAGCCGAGGTCATTTTGTGCCCTGCGCAGTTTAATATGACAACAGGTCCGAGACACTGGGAGCTGAGCGTCCGCGCAAGAGCTATGGATAATGAGCTGTTCTTCGTCGGAGCCTCGGCTGCGAGATACGAGGGCTTTGATTACGAATGCTGGGGACACTCAACGGTAGCCGATCCATTTGGTATGCTCAAAGCCTCCTGCGACGAAAAAGAGCAGATACTTTATTGCGATATCGATCTTAACGAGGTCGATTCCGTCCGCCGCCAGCTTCCGACCTTCCTGCATCTGCGCGAAGATGTATACAATGTAGCTAAATGATCATAAAATCCGGGGCGAAATGCCTCGGATTTTGTTATATTGACCGAAATGCAAAAAAGGTGTTGCAAAATTGTGAATGAGCAAGTATAATCGCATAGAAAAGATTTTTAAGACGGTTCAGAGAAGCCGGCAAAATCGCAGATATAGTGTGTCTCTCCGCGCGGAGGGTCATGTTCTTGTGCGTCTTGTCGGTTTGTCGGCAGGGCGATTTTCTTTTGTTTGGAGTGATAACGTGAAGCTCAAGGCAAGACTTATGGATGAAGCGGCAATGAGCCGCGCACTTATGAGAATATCCCATGAGATAACCGAAAAGAACAAGGGCGTCGAGGATGTCGTTCTGATCGGTATCCGCAGAAGGGGAGTACCCATATCCGAGCGCATACGCGATAACATAAAGAAAATCGAGGATGCGACAGTTCCCTGCGGCAGCGTGGATATAAGGTTTTATCGCGACGATCTCACGCACGAGAGCGATCAGCCGGTCATAACAAAGGCCGACATCGGCGCGGATGTGAACGATAAAAATGTTGTTCTCGTTGACGATGTGCTGTACACAGGCCGCACGGCGCGCGCCGCCATCGAGGCTGTGTTCACCGCAGGCCGCCCGCGCAGCATTCAGTTTGCCGTCCTTGTCGATCGCGGCCACCGCGAGCTTCCCATAAGAGCCGATTATGTCGGCAAAAACGTTCCGACCTCACGCGCAGAGCTTATAGAGGTTCGCCTGCCGGAGTTTGACGGCGAAACGGGCGTTTATCTTATGGAGATCGAATAATCAGTCAGCAAATACCCTTAATATAAATCAAACTACACAAAGAGAGGTACAATCACTAATGAACGAAAAAACCGTGATTAATGGACCCGTGTACGACGCACGCACCCTTGGCACTCCCAAAATGCTGATTCTCGGACTTCAGCACATGTTCGCAATGTTCGGAGCGACCGTTCTCGTTCCTATCCTGACCGGCATCGATATCGCAACGACCCTGCTGTTTGCAGGCCTCGGCACTCTGCTGTTCCACCTGCTCACCAAGCGCAAGGTCCCCGCATTCCTCGGCTCTTCCTTCGCCTTCATCGGCGGCTACAACGCCATCACCGGCTTTGATTCCTCCAGCGGAGTTCCCGTCAACAGCGACCTGCTCGTTTATGCCTGCTTCGGCGTTGCCTGCGCAGGACTTATGTATGTCATCCTGTCGGCGCTGTTCAAGGCATTCGGCGTAAAAAAGGTCATGAAGTTCTTCCCCCCGATAGTCACAGGCCCCATCATCATCTGCATCGGTCTGATCCTGTCCTCCTCGGCTATCAACAACTGCAATGCAAACTGGCTCGTAGCGGTAGCTGCGATCGTTATCGTTATCTGCTTCAACATTTGGGGCAAGGGCATGACCAAGATCATCCCCATCCTCCTCGGAGTTATCGGCTCTTACATCATCTCCATGATCGTTGATCCCGCCTCCCGCGTAGCTGTCGCGGAAAAGGTCGCAGCCGCCAAGTGGGTCGGCCTGCCCATCGTATGGGAAAACAGCGTGTTCCACCTCTTCAGCATGGATGTTGACACCGGCATGCTCCTGAGCGCAGTATTCACCATCGTTCCTCTGTCTCTTGCAACCATGGTCGAGCACATCGGCGACGTTTGCGCAATATCCTCCACCGTCGGCAAGAACTATGTTGCAGACCCCGGCCTGCACCGCACCCTCCTCGGCGACGGTCTTGCAACCACCCTGGCAGCTCTCTTCGGCGCACCTGCAAACACCACCTACGGCGAAAACACCGGCGTTCTCGCACTCAGCAAGGTCTATGACCCCCGCGTGATCCGCATCGCAGCATGCTTTGCAATAGTATTCTCCTTCTGCCCGAAGTTTGCAGCCCTCATCACCGCAATGCCCACTGCAACCATCGGCGGCGTATCCCTCATCCTCTACGGTATGATCTCCGCAGTCGGCGTCCGCAACGTCGTTGAGAACAAGGTCGACTTCACCAACAGCCGCAACGTTATAGTCGCAGCACTCATCCTCGTCCTCGCGATCGGCATCAACTACTCCGTCGGCAGCATCCAGATCGGCATCGTATCCCTCTCCGGCCTCGCGGTAGCATCCCTCGTCGGCATCGCAGTAAACGCGATTCTGCCCGGCAAGGACTATGAGTTCGGCGTTGACGAACAGGGCGACACCTCCGTTAACTTCATCGTACGATAAAAAATGATACTAAACAGGCGGTCAAAAATTGACCGCCTGTTTTTCTTAAAAATATGTCGATTAGGTATTGACAAATTCCGATTTTACGGTATAATAGCTCTTGCGCTTAGCGGATTTGTGTAATGGTAGCACACCGGACTCTGACTCCGTTTGTGAGGGTTCGAATCCTTCATCCGCTGCCAAAAGCAGTTCATCGGTTTCGATGAGCTGCTTTTTTTATTTGCCGCTTGGCACCAGAACCCGAACAAAATAATTCAAATCAGCGCACGAAGTGCCGAAGGCGCTTCGAGGGTTCGAATCCTTCATCCGCTGCCAAAAGCAGTTCATCGGTTTCGATGAGCTGTTTTTTTATTATGGATTGCATTTTCCGCACGGGGAATACCCGGCGGCAATTGCCTCGTCGCGCGTTTGAAACCATACGCGATTATCCTCGGATATGCGCGATGCCGACGAACAGTGGGGCAGATGAAACTTATCCGACCTACTGCTTGCCTCATAAGCGCCCTGAGCCTGCGCAGGAGCCGACGGAGCGAGCGTTGGGTCAATACTTGGTTCCGGTGCCTCAGTGCCATTCACCGGGCTTACGGTGACATGCACTTCGCTTATCTTGTCATCCCGTACAGTATCGGATGACAATGCAAAGCCCACAGCAGACGCTGCAAATATGCAGCAGCATATAACGGCTTTTCCAATGTACGCTTTCCGGCTCTTTATCGCTGCAAGCACAAATAACATAACAGCAGCCGCTGCGGCGACTATTGAAATTGCTGCAAATAATATCTTCATGACAATATAATATATCCGCATGCAAAATATGTCAATGTTTGCGTATAAAAAATGCTTTCCGAGAGGAAAGCATTTTTTAATATCATGCGTTATGCTCTTTAATATTGCGGTTTATAATGCGCATCTCGCCGATTATGAGAATTGCGACAGTCACGGCCGCAAGGCAATCGCCAACGGGGCCTGCGTACAGCAGACCGTCAATGCCCATGATGCCCGAAAAAATGTATGCACAGGGCAGGAAGTAGAGCAGCTGCCTTGTAAGCGTGCAGACCATAGCCTTTGTCGGCTTGCCGATAGACTGGAAGAAGATACCAGAGGGAATAAGAAAGCCGACGAGGAAGATAACACCGAGGAAGATGTGGAAGCACTTGAGGGCAAACTCGTTGTACAGTTCGTTTTCCTGTCCGAAAATATTGATAATTTCCTGGGTGAAGAACTGGAAGCAAGCCCAACCGATCACACCCACGATAAGACCTACGATGATAGTTCTTAGATATGTTGCCTTAACGCGGTGAAAGTTTTTCGCGCCGTAGTTGTAGCCGACGATGGGCTGACTTCCGATGCCGAGACCGACCATAACGCTGATGATGATGGAGTTGACCTTCATTACTATGCCGAAAGCGGCGAGAGGGATGTCCGGACCATAAATGCTTTGTATGCCGTATTTTACGGTTAGATTATTTACGCAAATAACTACTATGGTCGAGCCAAACTGCGTGAAAAAGCTCGAAATACCAAGCGGCAGAAATGAAAACAGAGTGTTTTTTCTGATAATGGCGTATTCGCGCTTGAATTTGATGCCCTTGAGACGGGGTATGTATGCAACAGCGAGCACAAAGTTGAGTATCTGGCCGATTATCGTTGCCCACGCGGCGCCTGCAACGCCCCAGCCGAGACCGAGCACGAACCATGCATCGAGCACTACGTTCAGCAGACAGCCGGATATGTTCGATATCATGGCGTAGCGCGGATTGCCCTGCGCTCGGATAATGCTGGTTACCGTCATGCTTATGCACACAAACGGTATGCCGATGAGGGTTATCCGTGCGTATTCCGTCGCGTATCTGAACGTTTCCTCCGCAACCTTTGTTCCGCCGCAGAGATTTAGCACCGGCGTGAGCAGAAGCTCCATCGAAAGCGTTATGAAAAGACCGGCCAGCAGCGATATCGTAATGCCGTTGCCCATCGTGCGCGCGGCCTCGTCATAGTTTTTCTGCCCGAGCTTCAGGCTGAAATACGCAACGCAGCCGTCGGCGATAAGCGTGCCGATCGCCATTGCGATTGTAACAAGGGGGAAGGTAAGGTTTGTTGCGGCGTTGCCGTACATGCCGACGCCCTGGCCGATGAATATCTGGTCAACTATGTTGTATACAGAGTTTACGACCATCGACGCTATAGCCGGCAGTGAAAATTTGATCATGAGCTTGCCTATAGACTCGTTTTCAAACATGGCAAGCGAATTGTTTTGACTCATCATATCACCTGTATCTATTATTCTAAATTCAAACGGAGAAGATTATAGCACAGTGCATATGTATTGTAAATGTATATAAAATTAACATTCAAAATTTGTGCACTGTGCTGCAAAATTACTCCTCGTGAGCCTCGCGAATAAACTGGTTTATAGAAGCACCGAGCAGGATTATGTACATGCACCAGTACATCCACAAAAGCGAGATCACGATCGTTGCAAGACTTCCGTAGGTCGAGTAGTTTGCGTAGCGTATAAAAAGCGAAAACAGCCATGTGAACAAAAGCCACGCGCCTGCCGCCGCGGCAGCGCCGGGCATAAGGTGAAGAAGCTTGATCTTAACTCCCGGAACACCCTTATATATTGCGAGAAAAACGATCGCCAGCATCAAAAACGCAACGACAAATCGCAGCTCCAGCAGCAGCGACAGCGCAGGCGACACGGCAGGAAGATGCGTGTTTATAAGATCATATATCTCCTTGCTGAACACCATCAGCGCCAGCACGATTATGGCAAAGGCGATCATTCCGACAGTATAGAAGCATGCAATAATGGTGCGCCTGAAAAACGATGAATATTTGGGGGAGTGGAAGATATCCTCAATGCCCCTTATCAGCGTAAAAAATGCGCGGCTTGAAAGCCATATCGTAAACAGTATCGACAGCGGAAGAACCGCGCCCGGCGCAAAGTATATGTCGGTAACGACCGATTCGATTATTGCCTGCAATGCGTCCGGCATATAGCGCTCAATGGCGTTAAAAAGCGTTTCCTGTGAAAGACCGGTGTAAGGAATGATGGCCGTCAGCAGCGCGACAAAAGGAACGAGGGACAAAAACATGTAAAACGCGCTCGCGGCTGCGTGAGCGTTTATGTTGTCCTCGCTTATCTCGATCATGAACTTGTTTATAGTGTTGAAGATCTTTTTCATAGAACCTCATGAAATTACCGCCCACAAGGACGGTAATTTTTCAGCATATTAAAGTAAGCCTATCGGCAAGATTGGCAATTTCGTGCTTTTCCGAGCCTTTGCCGAGTTCGCCGTCGAGCGACCAGTCAAGTCCCTCGGGCGAGCTTATCTTCACGGAATCGGCCTGGAAAAAGTCGAGAAACGGCGAGGAATAATCCTGCGTGAAAACGCCGATCAAAATGTTCTGGAAATCAATAAGCGTCCTCGGCTCGTGAACGAGCAGAATCTCAAATTTGCCGTCGCCCGTGTCAACAACGGTTTTTGGCAGCGTGATGGTTCCTGCGACCGATGTCGAATTGCATACGGCGCCGAAAATATAATCACCCTCACATGTGAATTCGCCCACGTCAAGCTTCAGATGATGAGCCTTGATCTTTGGCAGATCCTTCACGGCGTCGAGCAGATATGCCGAATGTCCGAGCATGTTTTTGAGGTTTTGCGGTGTGGTGTACGACAGCCAGGAGAACGCACCGAACGCTGCAACATAGGAAAAATACTGATCTCCGAACTTGCCGATGTCGATCTTCTTGGGTTTTCCGGAAATTATGTTCTGTGCGGCCTCGAGCATGTCGGAGGATATGCCGTGGCAGGCTGCAAAATCGTTTGTGCTGCCGGATGGAATATATCCGAGCGGAGTGCGGCAGTCGCCGCGGATAATGCCGGTTATGACCTCGTTGAGCGTACCGTCGCCGCCTATGCAGACGATGAGGTCAAACTCGCTGCCGTAAAGCTGCGCAAACTGCGTTGCGTCGCCGCTTTTGCCGGTCGGGAAAACCGTCACGGCGTAGTCGCTTTCGGAAAAGATTTTAATTATATCGGGCAGAAAGCGCAGGGAGGTGCGTCGGCCCGAAACAGGATTTATAATAAGCAGAAGTTTTTTCAGCTGGGAAAAGGTTTTCATCAGAATAATACTCCGTTAAGATCAGATGATTCCTGCAATCAGAAGGCAGAAGTAAGCCGAGGGAATAGAGAACAGCAGGCTGTCAACTCTGTCCATAACGCCGCCGTGACCGGGGATGAGGTTGCTGTAGTCCTTGAGCCCGGCCATGCGCTTTATGAGCGATGCGGCAAGGTCACCGACCTGGCCGAAGCTTGAGCATATCAGCGCAGTGAGCGTGCAGCCGAGGATATTGACATTAAACCACTGCTTGAGCACGAAGAATAGTATAACGCCTGCAACGACGGCACTTATTGCTCCGCAGACGCTGCCCTCAACGGTCTTGTTGGGGCTTACCTCGGGCGAGAGCTTGTGCTTGCCGAATCTTTTGCCGCCGAAAAGCGCAAAGCTGTCGCACACCCAGGTGGATATGCATGCAATCGCAAACACGGGGATCCACACGCTGCTTTCCATAAGCGCAAGCTTGCAGACGATAACGAACGGAACTATCGGATATGCAAGAACGCCCAGCGTTGCAAGCGCGCCGGCGCCGCGGATCTTTTTCGAGACTATGCCGGCGGTCATGGCCGCAAACACGGCAAGGAAAAACGTTATCTCGAATGCCAGAGCATCGGCATTAAACCACAGCTCCGCCACGGTTGCAACGCAGTAAGCGTACAGTATCCACGGCTGGCATACGACGTTTTTGTATCCGATGGCGCGGCAGGTCTCCCACACGGCCATTATCATAGCGGCCAGCAGAAACAGCGCTCTTGTTACGGGACCCAGCGCAAAGCAGGCAACGACCAGTATTATAAGCACCGTTGCCGAAATAACTCTTGTTTTCAAGTTACGGACCTTCTTTCATGAAATGTTCAAAATTAATACCTAATATAACATATTAATGCGCCATCTACAACAACAAATGGTTGCAAATCCTGCAAAACGGCATATATTGAAAAATTATTCTTGTAATTTTCGCAAAAAAATGTGATACTTTAGCCAATAATCCGTCTCTATAGTTGGAAGATAGGAGATAATTTTGGACGATCGGCGTATTGTTGAGCTTTTTCTGAATCGTTCGGAAGAAGCCTTGCTACAAATAGATATTAAATACGGCCGCTATTGTCACCGCGTGGCATTCAACGTACTCGGAAACGCTGAGGACAGCGAGGAGTGCGTCAACGATGCCTATATGAGGGTGTGGGGCAGCATTCCGCCAAACGAGCCAAGCTCGCTTTCGGCCTATGTCGGCAAGATAACGCGCAATATCGCGCTCGATAAGCTGCGGCAGAAAAACAGCTCAAAACGCGGAAACGGCGAGGTGCCGGTGCTGCTTGACGAGCTTGCCGAGTGCGTTTCCGGCGTTGACGAGCTTGAGCGCAGGCAGGACTCGGCGGAGATAATCGATGCGCTCAACGGCTTTCTTGAAACGCTCAGCGCAACAGAGCGCGGCGTTTTCATGCGGCGATACTGGATGATGGAGCCGATAGCGGATGTTGCCGCACGGTATGACATATCCGTTTCTAAAACAACAACAATGCTTTTCAGGCTGCGCGGCAGACTGAAAAAACATTTTATGAAAGAAGGTATATCTCTTTGAAGAGCGATGACTTGCTCAGACACCTGGGCTCCGTGAAAGATGAATTTATTGAAGAGATAATGACCGAAAGCGTCAGATCGGCGCGCCGGCGCTCTGGGAAGCGCAGCATCGTTGCATCGATCGCGGCAAGCCTCGCGATAGTCATACTCGGAATGGCTGTCATGGCGGCAGACGGCGCAAACGTCGAAAAGGACGAAATGACGCTAACAAGCAGCGTTCAGAGCATTCAGATGGCGCGCAACAGCGTGATAATGATAGACGTTAACCCGAGCATCCGCATTGAGGTAAACGACCGCGACACCGTTGTTGCCGTTGAAGGACTAAACGACGATTCAAAGCCCGTGCTCGAGGGGCTTGAGCTTAAAGGCAAGGACTATAAGACCGCCGTTTCCGAGATCGTGACCTCGCTTCAGGAAAAAGAGTATATAACTAACCTCAAAAACTCCATTCTCATAAGCGTTGCCGCGCCGAATGACGATATGTCGAAGGAAATACTCTCCGGCGCTGTCGAAACCGTCGAAAGCATTGACAAAGCCATTGATTACGGCCTGTCGATACTCAGTCAGATAGTAAGCCTTGACGATGCGGCAGAGGCAACGGCCGAAAAGTATGGCATATCCGAAGGCCGCGTTGATATCATAAACAAATTCGTTGCCGAGCACAGCGATTACAGCTTTGACAAGCTTGTTGAGAATAATATTCAGCTTCTCAATCAGCTGTTTGAGTATGTCGGACTTCCCGAGGGCGTTGAGCGTATCGGCGCCGTTGCGGGTGTTGTTCCGTCCGAGTACGAGGAAAAGCTCAATCTCGGCGAGCTTAACTGCGATGAGCTTATAAGCTTCACGAGCGCTATCAGCGATTTTTACGATAAGCTCAGCGAGTATTACAGTCCCGGCGACGTTGCCAAGCGCATCGGCTATGAGTTCAGCATTGCCGAAAGCAGCTCTGAGGATGGCAAAAAGCTCTGGGCGGTTCTGGCCGAGAGTCTTACAAAGAACATCGGAAACCACGGCGCTATAATCAGCATCGGCCAAAGCACCGTGACCGATTGGATAAATCAAAGCGAGATAGGAAGAGTCATAAAGCATATAGCTACCGCTGTCATACCTGCTGCCTGACATCATTCCTTACCACATACTAAAGCCCACATACACAGAAAACATCAGGAGAAATAACTCCTGATGTTTTACTTTTATGACCACAATATATACGCATCTTGCATGCCGGACGACACAATACGGTTGAAAACGACAAAAAAATGTGATATAAAAGCTATGTAAAATCAAAAAAGTCCGCGATATGGCAGACAAAAAGGAACGAAATAATGTCAAAAATGAAGTATAAGATCGCGCTTGCGGCAGCAGCGGTGCTGCTGCTCGGCGGCGCAATATACATATACTTTGCCCACTATGCGCCGTTTAAGCCTGATCAGCCTCAAACGCTGAGCGTGTGGTATGTAAACGACGACGCGATGTGGTCGGGCTTTAACGCACTGTGCGGCGAGTATAACGAAACAAACGGAGCCGACTGCGGCATAACGATAAGCGCAAAGGCTTTCGATACGCAGGCGCAGCTATACGAAAGCGTGTGCTC
>ULXK01003251.1_pt1 | contig 12388 bp, 10 predicted proteins | sample 1961201 | NCBI WGS metagenome assembly ULXK01 (sample SAMEA4835836, study PRJEB28245) | human gut metagenome | biome: gut microbiome; material: fecal sample | place: Denmark | collected 2008
GGCCTTTTGAATGAAGTAAGTGGCCTGACGGTTATAGAGGCCGGACTCGCATTTGACGATGGATTGCTGCATGTACATAGACGACACTCCTTACATATCGTGCTTGTGAAGATCCGTTTCCTTTCAGGCGTGTGCCTGAAAAGGGGTCAGCTTGGCTTTATTTTATCAAAAATCAGGAAAAAGTCAATATTTATTCACGGCTTATTTGAATTCCGCGATGGTCACGCCGTTTTCACCCTCGCCGTAGACGCCCAATCGGAAGCTTTTTACATATTTCGACCGGCGCAGCTCGTCCTGCACCGCGCTTCTGAGCACGCCCGTTCCCTTACCGTGGATAATGCGCACGGTCGGGAGATTGGCAAGGAACGCGCTGTCGAGGAAGTTATCCAGCACCGGCAGCGCCTCGTCCACGGCCATGCCGCGAAGATCCAGCTCCGGCGAAACCGCGGCTTTCAGCTCACGTACCTTTCCCTCGATGACCTTTTTCGCATTGCCCTTCGGCTGGTTTTCGAGCAGATAGATTTCATTTGCCTTGGCGTTCACCTTCATGATGCCCGCCTGGAGCTGATACGTTCCGTCCTTCCCGATGGAAAGCACCGTCGCCTTCGAGCCGTATTTCAGAAGCTCGACCGTATCGCCCACGCGAATCTCGCGGCTGGCCTTCGGCCGTTCCTTCTTTTCCTCGCCGCCGGAGAGCTTTGCCTCCGCCTCGTTGAGCGTCCGGCGCAGCGCGGCCTGCCGCTCGTTGGAATTCTGCACATCGGTGCTGTCCTGCATCTGCTTGCGCAGCTGCTTCAGCTCGTCATAGACCTGATTGGCCGTCCGGCGTGCGTCGTCGATGATATACTGCGCTTCTTTTTTCGCCTGCTGTGCGGCCTTCTCGCGCTGGAGCTTGATCTCGTTGTAATACTGCTCGGACTGCTTTTTCTGCTTTTCGGTTTCCAGACGGAGCTGCTCGGCCTCCGCTCTGGCACGCTCCATCTCCTGACGCTGCTGCTCGAGCTGATTGAGCACGTCCTCAAAATTCGTGTCATTCTCGTTGACCATGCTCTTCGCCTTGTCGATGATGTGCTCCGGCAGGCCGAGCCTGCGGGAAATGGCGAACGCATTGGATTTTCCGGGAATGCCGATCAGCAGCCGGTAGGTCGGCTTGAGCGTCTCCACGTCAAACTCGCAGGAGGCGTTGATCACGCCGTCGGTACGCATGGCGTAAATTTTCAGCTCCGCGTAATGCGTCGTCGCGGCGACCTTAGCGCCGCACTGGCGGCAGAATTCGATCAGCGCGACGGCCAGCGCCGCGCCCTCCGCCGGGTCGGTGCCTGCGCCAAGCTCGTCCAGCAGCACCAGCGACTCGCTGTCGCAGACGCTCACGATCTCGACGATATTCTTCATATGCGCCGAGAAAGTGGATAGCGACTGCTCGATCGACTGCTCGTCGCCGATATCGGCCAGAACCAGTGGAAAAACGGAGACATAGCTTCCGTCGTCGGCTGGAATGTGCATACCGCACTCCGCCATCAGCGTCAGAAGGCCGATGGTCTTGAGCGTAACGGTCTTGCCGCCAGTATTCGGGCCGGTGATGATGAGGGTGTCAAAGTCCGTGCCGAGGCGCACCGAGATCGGCACGACCGCCTGCCTGTCGATCAGCGGATGGCGGGCGCGTTTGAGTTCGAGCCTTCCGTCCGTTCGAATTTCTGGCTCCATCGCGTTCATCGCAAAGGAGAGCTTCGCCCTTGCGAAGATGCAGTCGAGCGTCACGAGCACACGGTAGTTTTCCTCGATATGCGTCCGGTAATTCGCGCATTCGGAGGAAAGCTCCGCAAGGATGCGCTCGATCTCCTTCCGCTCGGCCACAAACAGCTCCCGAAGCGCGTTGTTCGCATTGACGGCCTGCATCGGCTCGATGAAAAACGTGCTGCCGGAGGCGGAAACGTCATGCACAAGGCCCGGCAGATCGTTCTTGCACTCGCTCTTGACCGGCACGACAAAGCGGTCGGAGCGGATGGTGATGATCGGCTCACGCAGAATTTTTGCGTAGGACGGCGAGGAGATGATCTTTTGCAGCGACTCGCGGATCTTCGCGCTCTGCTGGCGGATCTTCCGGCGGATGGAGGCCAGCTCGTCGCTGGCGGCGTCCGCGATCTCGTCCTTCGCGGGAATGCAGGTATAGATCTTCTCTTCCAGATACTTATTGGCCATCAGCTGGAAGAACCACGGATCGAGCACAGTCGGGACGCTGTCGCCGTCCGCATAATTCTTGACCATCCGGGCAGACTTGAGACAGCCCGCGATCTGGAGCAGCTCCTCCGTGCTGAGGACGCCGCCGCGGTCGGCGCGGGCCAGCGACGCGCTCATGTCGCGGATACCGCCGAGGCTCGGCGAACCTTTGAGCGTAATGAGCTTGCAGGCGTCGCTTGTCTCCTTCTGAAGCGCGCGGATATCGTCCGCGTCCGTGAGCGGCGTCATGGCGCGGCATTTTTCCTTTGCCGCCTCGCTTCCGGCGTGTTCCGCCAAAAGCTCCAAAACCTTGTCAAGCTCCAGCTTTTTCAGAGATTTTTCGTATAATTCGTTCATAATTCTCAACTCATTAACAGGGATTTGTAAAAATCAAGCGTATAAAAGCCGCGCTCCAGCTGGGTTTGCAGATACGTTTCCGCGAGATCGCACAGCTCCTTCACCGCGCGGCCCTCGAGCCGGAACGAAAAGAGGCGCTTTGCATCGCAGGAGACCAGATAGCGCATCGCGGCAAGCGAACCCGGACTGACCGGCAGGCGAAGGCCCTCGCCTGCGCTGCATGACGCGCAGCAGAGGATACCGCCGCGCACATCGAAGCGGTCCGGCTCCGGATTTCCGCAGACGGCGCAGCCGGAAAGCTCCGGCGTATAGCCGCCGAGGCAGGCCGCGCGCAGCTCAAACGCCGCCTTGACCAGCTCCGGCATGCAGAGCCGTCTGCACAGCGCGTAAAACGCGTTGAGCGTCAGTGAAAGCAGCTCCGGATTCGGCATATCCTCCTGCGAAAGAACCTCCGCGACCTGCGTGAAGTAGGACGCAAGCGACAGAAGCTCGATATCCGTCCGAAGCTCCGGGAACATCTGGATGGCGTTCGCCTCGTCGATCGTGTGGAAGCCGCGGTTTTCAAAGACCGTGAATTCGGAATACGCCAGCAGCTGGCAGGCGCCCTTGAGCCGGCTCGACCGGCTGCGGACGCCGCGCGCCTTGAGCGTCATCAGTCCGTGCTCCTTCGTCAGGACGGTCAGGATCTGATCGTTGTCCTTGTAATTCACCTGCCGGACCACCAGCCCGTCCGTTTTCAGAAACATATGTAAACTCCCGCCTCAGGCGGAGACAGGCTCCGCCGTTTTTACCGCGTGCCGATAAAGCAAATACGCCTCCGGTGCGCCGGTCTCCAGAAAAAGCGTCCAGTAAAATGCTGCGTCCATCTGCGTCCCTCCATGCGGTTAGAATGGACGCCGGGCGCGGCGGCTATACAGGAAGTTCCTTCCCTACGCCGGGCGTGCGTGGCACGTCCCGGAAAAAAGCGGCGGAAATTCCACACCCTAGGGGAAAATACCGGGAAATCTGACGCAGGAATACCGGCCGCAGGGAGACTTTCCCATGCGCAGAAAAAGGGCGCTGCCCGAAAACAGCGCCCCGATGCACAGCTTACTTTTCCACGACCTCGAGAATCTCCATCGGGCAGGCCTTGGCGCAGATGCCGCAGGCGATGCACTTGGAGGCCGGCAGCTCCGGCTCCTGAACCAGCACGCCGAACGGGCAGGCTTCCTTGCACTTGCCGCACTGGACGCAGAGCTTCTTATTGATCATGTAGACGCCCTTTGCGTTCTGGGTGATCGCGCCGTGCTCACACGCCTGCGCGCACTTGCCGCACTGGACGCAGACCATGGGCTTCGGCTGGCCGTTGCGCTCAATGATCTGGATGCAGGACTTGTCCTGATGGAACTCCTTGTAGAACGCGGTGGAGCATGCGCGAACGCACTCGAGGCACGCCATGCACTGGGAACCCTTCTTGACCGACAGCTTTTTCATGGGATGGACTCCTTTGTTTCTGTTAGTGTTTTATTGTTTTTTTCATTATACAAAGTTAGGGCGCAATAATCAACCGCCTTTTCGGATTTTCTCTGTCCGGCGGCTTTCTTTTTTCCTTTCCTCCCATTTCCAGACGCTTTTCGAATAAGCCCGCGCACTGCGCGGATACTATATCATGCAAAGCGATTATTTGAAGCAGGAGGTATTTTCAATGAAACGCATCGCAATTCTTGCCCTTTCCGTTCTGCTGCTTACGGCGCTTCTGTGCGCGTGCAGCGCGACCGGCACGATGGATCCCTATTATGGTGGCTACAGCAACGTATCCACGACGCGCAACGGCCGTGTCAACGGCACGAACGACGGCTACTACCGCGGTCAGTACGGCTACAACGGCATGTACGGCCAGACGGGCTATGCAAACGGCTACGGCCGGACCGGCTACGCAAATGGTTACGCACAGGGCGGCTACGCGGGCAGCTCCTATCCGAACGGCTACAGCCAGAACGGATATACGAACGGCAGCGCGGCAAGCGGATACACCGGCAGTGCAAACAGCACGACCGGCATGAGCACAACGACCACAACAGGCCGTGCGGCTACCACCCGATAACGCTCAAGGCGGCAGGGGTATATTCCCCTGCCGCCGCTTTTTGCAGCCAGGCGCAGTTATCTCTGTGGGACGGAGATATCCATTTTCAGTACCGCTGCGCCGTCCGTTTCGCTCTGTAATAGGAAGCCCTGATGCTCGAAGAAGTGCAGCGCACGGCGCATTTCGTCCGGCACGGCGGCCGCAAGCGTTCCGCAGCCCATTTTCCGCGCAAGGCTGACCGCCTGTCCGAGCAGCTGCGCGCCAAGCGCACGCCCGCGATGGCTTTCCTCCAGAAAAATATCCTCGATGCGAAGCTCGCCCTTTTCGCAGTCTCTTCCGCTCACGCGGATATGTCCGACGCGCCGGTCGCGCAGGACGGCGTAGGAGGTCTCCCCTTCCGTCTCGAACCACATATTGAAGTCCCGGCGGTCGCCGCCCGCGCGCCACCATTTCTGCCGCGCGAAGGTGGAGATCTCGTCGCTCAGATGCGAGCTGTCGTTGAGGTATTCGATTTGAAACGCGCCATTTTCATAGTCGAGCAGCGAGACCGCCGTGTTGTCGCAGTAGGGCGGCCATTCGTTTCCGCTCAGCAGATACTGCACACCGCGCAGTACGCAGCCGTGCGTGAATACGGCAATCGTTTTTCCGTCGTTTTCCTCCGCAGCCTCCCGCAGCGCCGTCAGAAAGCGCTGCGTATATTCCGGGAAGGTCTCGCTGTCCTTCACCGACCAGAGCTGCGGCTCCTTGTTGAACTGCGTCATACGCTCCGGCTCGAAGCGCTCGAGCCATCCGAACGGGATATCCTCCCAGCGGCCGAGATCGACCTCGCGGAAGCGGCGGTCGCGGCGCAGCTCCAGTCCCTTCGGCAAGTAAACGGAGCGTGCCGTCACGCAGGTGCGGTTCAGGTCGCTGGTGTAGCAGGCGTCGATGGGAATACCCTGAAAGCGTGTCCGGAGCGCCTCGACCTGCCGCAGGCCGTTGGGCGTAATGCGGGAATCATATTGTCCGTGGATGCGGCGGTAGACGTTTCCCTCCGCCTCCGCGTGCCGTACCAGATAGATTTTTGTCATATCAGATCACCGTAATGTAGGTCAAGATCTGCTCGCGCATCTTCTGCGCGGCATTCCGGGCGGCCTGTGCATATTCGTGCTCGTCCGTTTCCTTTTTCAGATAGGCGTACAGAATGCTGCGTCCGGCCATGACAACTGCGCCGTGGCCCATGCGGTCAAAGGCGTACTGCACATCCTTCGCACCTGCGCCCTGTGCACCGAAGCCGGGGACCAGCAGGAACAGCCGGTCATAGCGCCTGCGGATGCTTTGCAGCACAGGCACGTTGTTCGCGCCGACAACAAGGCCGATCTCCGAATAGCCGTTGGTTCCAAAAAGATCCGTGCTCCAGCGCATGGCGAGGTCTGCCATGACCTGATAGACCACACGGTCGCCGGAAAGCAGATCCTGCACCTCGCGAGCGGACTTGTTGGAGCTGTGCGCCAGCAGGAAAACGTTTCGGCCCTCCGCGCAGAAGCGCGTAAACGGCTTCACGGCGTCGCTGCCGAGATAGCTGCTGAGCAGAACGCCGTCGCAGACATACGGCCTGTAGCCGTAATCGCCGACCTGGATCAAGCCAAAGCAGGACTGCGCCAGAAGCTCTGCATTCGGAGCGATGTCGCAGCGCATCGCGTCGAGCAGGACGTAATAGCCCTTCTGTGTGGCATAATTAAGCACCTGCTGCATCGCGGTGGTGCCGTCGGCGCCCAGCGCTGTGAAGCAGGCCGTCTCTACGCTGACCGCCGGGACGATATCCGCAAGCGCATCCAGGATCCCACAGGAGAACGCCAGGCAGGCCTCCGCCGCCGCGCGCAGGGTATCACCGAATTCCGCGCGGGCATTCTCGCGCAGGTAGGCCGGGATCTGGTCGTAATACGGGCAGATACAGACCATAGTCGGATTTTTCATCTTACGGATCTTGCTCTGCAAAGCGTCAATGGACATAGTCGGCTTCCTCCCTGAAAATTCATTTACCGCTATTTTAACACAAAAAATACCGTTTGAAAAGGCAACTCATCCACACTTTTATCCACATTTTTCGTTTTTTCCCGTGGTTAACATTGCATCGGTTACGCGCCGCGCTCAGCGGAAAAACTATTGCCGGAGGGAGATGAGAGTATGAAGCTGAGTTCTTTTCTGGCGACCATGGGCGCGGGCATCGCGGTCGGCGCACTGGGCGTGATGATGCTGCCGAAGAACGGCGAGGCCTACAAGTTCACCAAGGACGCCGCCAAGACCATCAAGCAGGAGGCCGAGAACGTCATGGATTCCATGAGCGGGATGCACTGACGGACGGTCAACGCAAAAGCCGTCTGCCGGTATTCGGCAGACGGCAATTTTTTGATTTCAGTTCTCAGATTTTTGAATATGTTCCCTGATCTCGGCCTCGTGCGCCTTGCAGTAGGCGTAGCTGCTCCGCATAAAATCCTCGATGCGCTGTGCTCTGTACATTTCGTCCAGCGTCTCCAGGATCGGCCTGCCATCCGCCGTCATGTCGAAAAAGTACGGATAGATGCAGCCGCCGTTTTCTCTTGGAAAGTAGGGATTGATGGAGCTGAGCCGTTCATCCTTCATAACGGACTCCACGACCATCTCGCTCAGGATCCACTTCAGTGAAGGACGCTCATATTCCTCCCAGCGGTCTCCGAACACCCTGTTCCAGACATAAAACCAGACAAAATGGATGATCTCATGGATCCCGCTGCCGATTGCACCCCGTTCACTGTTCAGATAGAACGTGTCATAGCTGTGTTCCTTCAGAAAACGCGGCTCGATGGGGTTGAGGCTCAAATTGCACCGTATGTCATTGAACAGCCCCGAGCAGTCCACATCGAACGCGTCCGACAGCGCCGCTGTGATCTGCGGCTTGCAGACCTGCCAATGGCGCGCATATAATGCGGCCTTTTGATCGATTGTATCCTCAAGCCCGGCATAAACGGAGCGCATTGTGCGCTCGATGTAGCTTTTTCGTTCGCCAAACGGCAGTCCTTCCGCATAGCCTCTATCCAGCTGCGGATAAAAATGATACAGAGGCTCCGACCAGAACGCGGCCTCTCCCTCTGCCTGAAAGGCCAGTATCCCGCAGATCATATAATCAGCGCCGGGATTCACAAAGGTTACCTCCATGCCGCCTCCGATCCCGCGGGCCCTGCCCGCGTTAAGATATAAAGAGAAAAGCAAATGATCGAAATCATCTGCTTTTCTGGTACGCCGGAAGGGACTCGAACCCCCGACCTACTGGTTCGTAGCCAGTCACTCTATCCAACTGAGCTACCGGCGCGTACCGCGCTTTCATCGCGCTCAAGTATATTAGCACAGACCCTTTCAAAAAGCAAGTCCTTTTTTTCATTTCTTTTGAATTTTTTTATTTCCGTCTCACAAGCTTGCGTCCTCGCGGAAACGCGGTATAATGAAAGCATCCCGGAAAGTGAGGACATGCCTATGAAACGACTCATGCTGCGCAATATTTTCCGTCTCGTCTCCTGCGACGATCAGGATACGGTCTATGAAAACGTCGATCTCTACGCCGAGGACGGCGTGATCCGCGCCATCGGCCCCGAGCTTCCGCAGCAGGCGGAGGAAACGCTCGACGCCTCGCATATGCTCTGCTACCCCGGCCTTATCAACACGCATCACCACCTCTATCAGCAGTTTTCCCGCAATCTGCCGCAGGTGCAGAATATGGAGCTGTTCGACTGGCTGAAAACGCTCTATGAGATCTGGAAAAACCTCGATGAGGACGTCATCCGGCTCTCGTCTCTGACCGGCATGGGCGAGCTGATGAAGCATGGCTGCACGACGTGCTTTGATCATCATTACGTATTCCCCGCCGGCTCCGGCGACCTGATCGGTGCGCAGCTGGACGCCGCCGGTCAGCTCGGTATCCGGATGGCCTGCTCGCGCGGCTCGATGGATCTGTCCGTCAAAGACGGCGGACTGCCGCCCGACTCCGTGGTGCAGAGCGTAGACGAGATCATGGCTGACAGCGTCCGCCTGATCGAAAAGTACCACGATCCGTCCTTCGGCTCGACGCACACGCTGGCGCTTGCGCCATGCTCACCATTCTCCGTCTCGCCGGAGCTTCTGCGCCAGAGTGCCATTCTCGCACGGCAGTATCATGTCCGGCTCCATACGCATCTGTGCGAAACGAAGGACGAGGAAAACTACATGCTCGAACGCGAGGGTATGCGCCCGCTGGCGTTCATGGAAAAGCTCGGCTGGGTCGGCCCGGACGTCTGGTACGCGCACGGCATTCATTTCAATGACGAGGAATTGAAGCTGCTTGCCGACACGCACACCGGCGTATGCCACTGCCCCATTTCCAATATGAAGCTCTCCTCCGGCATCGCGCGCATTCCCGAAATGCTGCGCCTCGGCGTGCCGGTCGGCCTCGGCGTGGACGGCTCCGCCTCCAACGACGGCTCAAGCCTCATGGAGGAGCTGCGCACGGCGTTCCTCCTGCACCGGCTCCAGTCCAGCAAAAATGCGCCGTCCGGCTACGATTTCCTGAAAATCGCCACGCGCGGGAGCGCCTCTCTGCTTGGCCGCAGCGACATCGGCTCTCTGGAAGCCGGAAAGTGCTGCGACTTGTTCCTGATCGACAGCCGCAGGATCGAGCTGACCGGCGCATGCTTTGACCCGAAATCAGTCCTTGCGACCGTCGGCGTGCGCGGTCCGGTCGATTATACCGTCGTAAACGGAAAGATCACCGTCCGTGACGGACGACTCGTCACCATCGACGAGCCTCTGGCCGCCGAAGCCGCGCGGAAGAAGTGTGCCGCCTATCTCGGCATGTGAGCGCCGCTTCTCCGCAGAAGCTTTGCCCGTCATACGCTTACACAGGGCCGGTGCGCCATAAGGCTGCACCGGCCCAAAATTTTTGGATGTACCAAACGATTTTTGTCAAAATATCAAAAAGCATTCGTATATTTTTGTAAAAAATACCGCTTAAAATTGCAAACAGTATCCGCTATAATATTAGTACAATCTAAGATTGGTAGCTGTAAGGAAGTGTTTCGCACACGGGCTGCAACTATCACTCGGCGCGGCGCTTGAGTGTTTCAAACCGGAAGGTTTGAAACATTTTTCGTTATCCGGCGGGTGGTGCAATCGGTTGGATCAAGATAGGAGGAATTCACGATGTACATTCTCACAAACGGACGGCTCATTACCCGCGATCCCGACGCAAAGGGCTACTACGAAAAGGGTGCCGTGGTCTACGAGGGCAGCAAAATCGTCGAGGTCGGCGAGGAAGCGGCTCTGACGGCGAAGTACCCTCAGGCGGAAAGAATCGACGCCAGGGGCGGCGTCATCATGCCCGCGTTCATCAACGCGCACACGCATATTTATTCCGCGCTGGCCCGCGGCCTTTCCATCGTCGGAAACAACCCCACCAACTTTTTTGAAGTGCTCGACGGCACATGGTGGGCCATTGACCGCCACCTGACGCTCGAAGGCACCCGCGCCAGCGCCGACGAGCTCTACATCGACTGCATCAAACAGGGCGTCACGACCATCTTCGACCATCACGCATCCTACTGCCAGATCCCCGGCTCGCTGTTCCAGATCGGCGAGAGCGCCAAGAAATTCGGCATCCGCTCATGCCTCTGCTATGAGGTCTCCGACCGCGACGGCGAGGAAAAGTGTCTCGAGGCCATTCAGGAAAATGCCGACTGGATCACCTACTGTCAGGAACACAAGGACCCGATGCTGGCCGCCATGTTCGGCGGACACGCCCTGTTCACCATCTCCGACAAGACCTTTGACCGCATGGTCGCCGCCAACAACGGCCGCACCGGCTATCATATTCACGTCTCTGAGGGCATGAACGACGTCTACGACAGCCTCCAGAACTATGGCCGCCGTCCCGTCCAGCGCCTTCAGGATCACGGCATTCTCGGCGAAAAGACCATCCTCGGCCACTGCATCCATGTGAACACCGCCGAAATGGAGATCATCAAGGAGACCGGCACGATGGTCGTCAACAACCCGGAATCCAACATGGGCAACGCCATCGGCATCTGCCCGGTGCTCCAGCTCTACAAGCGCGGTATTCTGCTCGGCATGGGTACCGACGCCTACACCAACGACATGCTTGAATCACTCAAGGTCGCGCTCTGCTCCCAGCGCAGCCAGAACTGCCTGCCGAACGTCGGCTGGTGCGAGGTCACGGACATGCTCTTCAAGAACAACGCAAAGATCGGCGCGAAGTACTTCCCCGATCAGCTCGGCGTCCTCAAGGCCGGGGCGGCGGCGGACATCATCGTCATGGACTACAAGCCGTTCACGCCGTTCTCGGATGAGAACATTGACGGCCATATGATCTTCGGCATGACCGGCCGTCAGTGCCAGACCACCATTGCTGCTGGCAAGCTCCTGATGAAGGACCGCGAGCTGGTAGGCATCGATGAAGAAGCCGAGAATGCACACATCCTCGAGGCCTCCAAGAAGCTCTGGGGCAGCCTGAATCACCGCGAATATTAAGGAGGAATCGTCATGTCTGAAAAAATGTATCCGATCCCCTTCCGTTCCCTTATGAACTGGATCGTCGAGGAATATGCCGTGACCGGCGATATCTTCGGCGTACATAAAGCCTATCACGCATCCGGAAAGACGCTCCCCATCTTCGGTGAGCGCATCGAAACCCCCTTTGGCCCGGCCGCAGGCCCCAACAGCCAGCTGGCGCAGAACATCATCGCCGCCTACTTTGCCGGCGCGCGCTTCTTCGAGGTCAAGACTGTTCAGAAGATGGACGGCCACGATCTGGCGGTCTGCGTGCCGCGTCCGTGCATTCTGGCCGACGACGAGGGCTACAATCAGGAATGGTCCACAGAGCTGGAAGTTCCGCAGGCCATGAACGAGTATATCAAGGCATGGTGCGCTCTCAAGGTGCTTTCGAAGGTCTATGGACTCGGCGACCCGGACGGCTTCGTGTTCAACATGTCCGTTGGCTATGACCTTGAGGGTATCAAGGGCCAGAAGGTCGATACTTACATCAACGGCATGATGGATGCATCCAACACTGAGCAGTTCCGCGAATGTCTGGACGTCCTGACCGAACTGTTCCCGGAGGAGAAGGACTGCATCGCGTCCATTTCTCCGCGCGTCTCACGCTCCGTCACCGTTTCCACGCTCCACGGCTGCCCGCCGCAGGAGATCGAGCGCATCGCGTCCTACCTTCTGACGGAAAAGGGCCTGCACACCTTCGTCAAGTGCAATCCGACCATTCTCGGCTACAAGACCGCCCGCAGCATTCTCGACTCGATGGGCTACGGCTACATCGTCTTTGACGAGCATCATTTCAACGAGGATCTCCAGTGGGCTGACGCCGTTCCGATGTTCGAACGGCTTCAGGCGCTGGCGGACTCCAAGGGGCTGGAATTCGGCCTCAAGCTGTCGAACACCTTCCCCGTCGATACCACACGCGGCGAGCTGCCCGGAAACGAGATGTACATGTCCGGCCGCAGCCTGTTCCCGCTGACCATCGAGATGTGCAATCGCATTTCACGTCAGTTCAATGGCAAAATGCGCATTTCCTTCGCGGGCGGCGCAGAATTCTTCAACTGCGACAAGCTGTTTGCCGCGGGCATCTGGCCAATCACCGTCGCCACCACCATTCTCAAGCCCGGCGGCTACAACCGCCTTGCGCAGATGGTCGAAAAGGTCGAGCCGCTTCCCTACCGCGCGTTTGCCGGTACGGATAAC
>ULXK01025314.1_pt1 | contig 12163 bp, 9 predicted proteins | sample 1961201 | NCBI WGS metagenome assembly ULXK01 (sample SAMEA4835836, study PRJEB28245) | human gut metagenome | biome: gut microbiome; material: fecal sample | place: Denmark | collected 2008
AGCTTACAAGCAGCTTACAAGCAAGCTTGACGCTGCTTCCTGCACCAATTTTCCCGCCGTCTGAACTGTTACGTGCATATTACTATCTTAGCAAAAAAAAGAAAAAATGGTAGACTTGTAATAAAAAATTATGTATAATGGATAATGAAGTGTGCCCGGAGATCCGTCAGGGCATTTTTTTATTTCCAATCACACTCTCAAGTTTTTACCTTCTTTCAGCATTTTCGTTTAATCCATTATTTCGCTTCCACATATTCCACATATTCCACGCATCACGGCTGCATGAAATCAAACAGGCTCATCTGCTTCCCCATACCCGGATCACGCTGTTTTCCCGCATTTTCCCGCGTTGTCACTTCCTCTGGAATCGCTTTCAAAAACGGTGACGGTTCCTGCGATGTAATCAGGAGCAGTTCGTCCTTTGCACGGGTCATACCAACATAGAACAGACGTCGCTCTTCGGCTTCATCGATATCCTGCTTACCGCTCTCCAGTGGAATCAGCCCTTTTCTGACTCCGCACATCAGAACCACTGGAAATTCCAGCCCCTTTGAGCCGTGCAGTGTCATGAGTGTCACGGAATCCGATGTATACGATTTGCCTCCGCACCGTTTTATATCACTTTCCTGCCCAAAGGTCAGGTTATCGAGGAATTCGGCCATATTTTTATAAAAAACAGACATGGAGGCCAGCTTTGCCACGCCCTCTTCTTCCTGCAGATTCATATCCGAGACCCAGGCCTCCAGAAGCTTCTGCGGCTTTTCCTTTTTCATCTTTTTCCGGTACTTCTCAGCCGCCGCATCGAAAATACTCCCGGACATTTCATCCTCCGGCAGCTTCCATAACAGCTTCAAGCTCAGCCGCCGCGCCATCCGGTCCTCCGGGTTAAGAAGCGCTTTGAAAAAGCAGAGCGTTCCCCGCACAGCCGGTTCCATCAGGAAATCTTCCCTGCCGGCAACCACATAAGGAATTCCCTCTTTTTTCAGGCAGGTCTCCAGAAGCTCCGCCTGTCTGTTGGTACGGTACAGCACGGCAATGTCCGAAAAACTTCTGGCTCTTAAGTCATCCCCCGTTTCCAAATGCCCCTGCGCGTCCAGCATATCGATTCCGCCGATCAGGCGGTTAATCTCTTTTGCCACAAAGATATCCTCTGACATCTCCCCGGACGCCGTCACCAGGCGCACCGGAGTACCAGCCTGCCTCTGCGGAATCAGTCTTCGCTCCGGTCCATCGTTTTGTGAAATCACGCCGGAAGCCGCCTCCAGGATCTGCGGAGTGGAACGGTAATTCTGCTCCAGACAGATTGTGGTTATCTGAGGATAGTCCTCTCTCAGCTTTTCAAAACATCTGGCATCCGATCCCCGGAAAGAGTAGATTGCCTGATCCGGGTCTCCAATGACAAATAATTCTCTCCCACCCTTATTCCATTCCTGAATCAGCCGGTACTGAACAGGGCTGATATCCTGGAACTCGTCTACCAGCAGATAAGAGAATCCCTGGCGGAGCGTTTTATTCTTCCCCTCCTCTTCGAAAAGGTGAAGCGTTTCCAGAAGCAGATCATCGAAATCCAGTATCCCCTGCTCCTTCAGCTTTCTCTGATACGCCTCGTAAGCCTCTGCCGGAACCGATTCCGTCTCTTTTTCCAGACCGCATTTTCTCGCGGAAACCTGCCGCAGGAACTGTCTGACCGGCAGGTTCAGCTCCCGGTCTGCAATGATCTCTTCGGCGGTATCCTTCATCTCCAATTCATCGGCCAGAGTAAACTCCAGGCCTGATTTTTTCAGGATATCATAGCAAATGGAATGAAAGGTTCCGATTCTCATACGGCTTACGAATCGTTTCCCGCCTAACTGGCTTTCCAGGCGCTCCCGCATCTCCCTGGCCGCCTGATTGGTAAATGTAACGGCAGTCATTTCCGTCGGTTTTACCCCTCTTTCCTCCAGAAGATGGAGGGCATGGGACACCAGTGTCTTCGTCTTTCCCGTTCCAGGGCCTGCAGCCACATTGATGGTGCGTGAGATTGCTGTCACAGCGGCCTCCTGCTGCGGATTTAAGCCGGACGTAAGCTGGTTGGACGCTGCTTCGTCTCCGCCTGCGTCAACCGTTCCCTCTATCCTCTGTTTCGCCCCTTGCTCTGATGAATGATTTGGAACCGCCATCGCAGCCGCAGCTGTCTCCATGCGTGACAATTCAGCCATCTCGACTCCTGTAAACAGGCTGAGCTGTCCGTCCATTCCGTCCAGTTCCATCTGATCGAATAAGCGTATGGTCCCGTATTCTCCGTCATAGCCCGGACGGCGTTCCACTTTTCCTTCGCGCAGTCTGCGGATTCCCTCTGCCGTCAGGCGGCCGGAGACCTTTTGGATATCTTCAATCGGAAGCTCCCTGAGAATTGAAAATTCTGAGCCGAGTGCGGAAAGCATTTCATAATACTGATTTTCCACCTTCCGGCTGGCCGCTGAATGCCCGGTGGATGCGGCGATCACCTCCGGCAGCGGAACCAGGCTCTCAAATGCCTTCGCTCCCGGCAGCACGAAGCCTTCCTCCCGGTCCGCCAGCTGCTCCACGCGGTGGGAAACGCCTATGGTCAGTTTTCTGCCGCAGACAGGGCATTTACCGGAGTATTTTTCCGCGTCCAGAGGGCTCAGGCAGAGATGGCATTTCCGGTGGCCGTCATAATGGTATTTTCCTTCTTCCGGGAAGAATTCGATGGTTCCCATCAGCCCCTCTCCCGTCTGTATCGCCGTCTGCAGCCCTTTATAGGACAATTCCATATCGAGTAAGTTCGCTTCCCGCCCCAGCTTTGCAGGGGAATGAGCGTCTGAATTGGACACCAGCTGATAGCCGTCCAGCGCCGAAAGCCGCCAGTTCATGGGCGGATCGGAGGAGAGTCCCGTTTCCATGGCGTGGATGTACGGAGTCAAATCCTCATAGCATTCTTCCACCGTGTCAAACCCTGAAAATGCTCCGAACAGGGAAAAATGCGGCGTCCAGATATGCGCCGGAATATAGATCGATTCAGAATTGAGTTCCAGCATAATTTCCAAAAGATCATGGCAGTCCAGCCCCAGGATGGGACGTCCATCGGAGTGAATGTTGCCGATCGTTTCCAGTTTTCCTGCCAGACACTCAGCCGCCTCCAGCCCTGGGAGCAGAATCACACTGTGCACTTTCCGCACCCGGTCGTGTTTCTTGTAAATGGAACTGATCTCTCCTGTAATCACAAAGCGCGGCGCAGCTGATGCACCTGCCGTTTCATCTTTGATCCGGTACTCTTCTTTCAGCACATAGAGCCCGTCCTCCGCCGGCTCCAGCTTCTCCTCCAGCTCCTGACGCCATGCCGGATGGGTAAAATCCCCGGTACCGACAATGGAAATCCCTTTTCTCCTGGCCCATAAATCCAGATATTCCGGTGTACAGTCTTTGCTCGTCGCCCGCGAATATCTGGAATGAATATGTAAATCCGCTATATACATAATTTTTCACCTGCTTTTTGTCAATATATGGTATATTATAGTCTTCTTTGGCAGACGGCGCAAGAAGGTTTCCGAACAGGATTTCTCAAATATAATACTCACTATAAGGGGCCGGTTCCCACGAGACTGCGGTCAAACGATAAAAGACATGGTTGTTCCGCGAAGGAATCAATCCATGTCTTTTATTTTTCTAGTTCTGTATTTAAAATAATAAGTGCGATATCACTGCAATCACCGGAACCGCGATCACAGTACGAACCAGGAAATGAATGACCAGATCCGTAAATTTCATTGAAAAGCGCGCCCCAAGCATGGCGTTCCCCGCTTCCGTCATGAAGATAATCTGAACGATGGAGAGAAGTACCACAAAAAATACACTCTGAGCCGCCACTCCCGTACTGACGGAAATAGCCGGCAGGCTCACTTCAATAAATCCCAGAAGCACAGCAGGCGCAATCTGAGCCGCGTCCGGAAGGCCCAAAAGCCTCAGAACCGGGGCAATCGGGTATCCCAGCCACGTAAATACCGGCGTATGGTGGACCAGCGTCAGCGTTACAATCACAATCGGAATCATGTACGCGATAATTCTCTGTGAGAACTTTAATGCGCTTAAAAGGCTGGCCGTAAATTCATGGAATGTAAACTGCCTGGAGCAGAGAGCCGCTGCATTTACCGCCCGCTGAAATCTGTTTTTTCCCGCTTCAGCATGATTCGGGCCGGCCTCGCACCTTCTGTCCCGGCCGCCATCACCATTTTCCAGCTCCCCGCAATACGTCTTCGGAATTCTGGAGATCGGTGGAATCCGCACCATAACCGCGGTCATAACAATCACCAGAAGGAACGTCAGTACCAACAGGGTACCATACATTTCATTGATGCCTCCGATGGAGCAGAGCACACCGATATAGCCCACAGAGATCGTGGAAAAGCAGGTGGCCGCGGCAATGGCCTCCCTGCGGTTGTATACCTTATTCTCGTAGTACTGGTCCGTCATGTAAACACCTACAGCCGCACTGACCACATAGGATGAAAGACAGTTGATCGCCGCAGCTCCAGGCAGGCGAAACAGCGGCCTCATCAGAGGCTCCAGAATCGTTCCGACAAATTCCACGATTCCGGATTTGAGGATAAATACGATAAACCAGCCGCACACAGACACTGTAAGCATGACCGTACCGGCCAGACTCAGGATTTGTCCGCCCACTCTCTCATCCGCAAATACCGCGGCCGGAGGAAGCTTAAACCATACCGCCAGAACGACCAGAAATGCGGCGGCATAATGAATCAGCTTTGAATTCTTGTCATCTGCATGAAGTCTTACGCATGTTTTCTGTTTAAGTACCTTAGCGCCAAAGATCGTACCCATAAGTACGATTAACATCAGAAGCACCAGATATTTTAAATTGTCTCCAAGTATATCTTTGATCCAGCCCACCATAATTACGACAGGCACCCGGGAGCCGTCCACCGGGATAAAATACAGGAAAATCCCAATCAGGCTCAATACCGTAAATCTGACTATATCCTTTTTCTCTACTTGTTCCATGAATCATTCCCCTTAATATATAATGTGTGTTACGAGTGAGACCAGCGGCAGCGCGATGGCTGTCCGTACCAGAAAAATAACAATGAGTTTTCCGGCATTCAATGGAATTTTGGATCCCATAATAGCATTGCCAGCCTCGGAAAAGAAGATAATCTGCACAATGGACAGAAGGGCTACAAAAAACCTTGTCTGCTGCGCCGCCGCACTTCCTCCAATCAGAATTCCCGGAAGGCTGACTTCCACGATTCCAATGAGAACGGAAGGAGCCGCCAGAGCGGCATCCGGAATCCCCAGCAGTTGAAGCACCGGAATCAGAGGATACCCCAGCCATGTAAACAGCGGCGTATAGTAGACCAGTATAAGAACGAACAGCACGGTGGGAATCATGACGCCCACAATCCTCTGAGCAAAAGTCAGCGCCTGGAAAAGATTCTGAAAGAATGCTTTGCCAGTAAAGCTGCCGGCCTTCTGGACACCGGCCTCCCACGCAGCTGCGAGGCGGCATCTCCAACCGAGCCGTTTTGTCCCGCAGACTTTTTCGCTGCCGTCTATGTAGCAATCCGCCATCCGGCAGAGCGGAGGAATCCTGACCATAATCATCCCCATCAGAAGTACCAGAAAAAAGCTTCCGGCAAGGAGTTCTCCATACATATCCCCGATTCCTGATACGGATGCGATGATGCCGATATACCCCACACTCACAACACTGAAGCTGGTAACCACCGTACAGGCCTGTCTTGTAGTATACCGTTTTCTCAAGTAGTACCGTTCCGTAAAGTATACGCCTACGGATGCGGAGGACACAAAAGATGAAAGTATGTTCACCGCGGCTTCTCCCGGAAGACGGAACATCGGCTGCATAACCGGTTCCATAAGGACCGATACAAACTCAACGATACCGGACTGGATAATAAAGATTACCAGGCAGCCAGCTGCTGCAATTGTGATAAATACAGTAGACCCCAGATTTAAGATCGTTCCTCCTATATTCGGATGAACCAGGAACGGCAGTGTGCTTCCAAAGGCCTTCAGCAGCACGATTACGGCGCTGAGAAGCCAGAATAAGCAGCGGATACGTTCCCCCTTGAAGTACTCTTCCATCACAGGGATTTTGAAGATTCTGGCCGCCGCAAGTTCCACTGCGAGGGCTGTACACGATATTACCGCAACCAGGGGAAGCAGCTCTCCCAGACACAATTTTATGGCGTTTATCAAAAGAACCACCGGAATCATCCCCTGATATACCGGTAAAAAGAACAGGACTGCTCCGATGAAGCTCAATCCGATAAAACGTATCCCACTGCTGTTTTTCATCCCCTCAACAGTCCTCTCAATTTCTTCTTAAGCGCTTAAATGCATCCATTACGATTCCTCTGGAGGCAAATACTTTGTAATCCCGGTCAAACTCCCTGGGCGTAATCTCCATGATCAAATCCGAAAGAATCCGGGCAGCTTCCATGATATTACTTTCATTTAAGGGCTTCCCACGCAGAAATTCCTCCGCTGCGGTAAGTCTTACCGGTTTTAAGGAGATTGCTCCGATGACCAGACGCACATCTTTCACGTAATCGCCGTCCATCTGGACTCCAAGGGCAATTCCGATTCTGGATATCGTCACTTTGCGGCGAAATCCCAGCTTGACAAAAGAACTTACGAATGCAGGACGAGGAAGAAATATTCTGGTGACAGCCTCGTTATATGCCAAAGTCGTTCTGCCCGGTCCAGCAATAATCTGTTCTATGGGTTCTACCCTGTTTCCCTCCGCCCCCATGATTTCCACCTGGGCATTGTATAAGTAGAGTACTGGAAGCAGATCTCCGGCCGGTGACGCGTTGCCTATGTTTCCGCCTATGGTTCCATTATTGCGGATCTGCAGGGAACCGACGTCAGAAGCAGCATCCATCAGCGCCGGAAAATACTCCTTCACTGCCGGATGGTTCTCAATCCCGGTCATCGTGGCGTAAGCGCCGATCACCAGGCGGTCCTCCTCCGCCGTAATGCGTTTTAACTCATCGACATAACCAAGATAGCACAGCGCGTCCGGCTTCGAGAGTCCCATATTAAGTCTGATAATGAGATCCGTTCCGCCTCCGATTATCTTATCCTTCTCCGTCATCCTGCCAAGACATGCGGGGATTTCCTGAAGTGTTTTTGGCGTATATGAAATCATCTGACTCCTCCTTCCTCTGCTGTCCGCCTGACGGCTCTGATAATCTGGGTGTACCCGGAGCAGCGGCAAATATTGCCGGACAGCGCCGTTCTGATTTCCGCTTCCGATGGATTGGAATTATGCATCAAAAGCGCTTTAGCGGACATGATCATACCCGTAGTGCAGTATCCGCACTGGATGGCTGTCTCCTCCACAAAGATCCTCTGGATATCGGACAGCTCTCCGTTTTCTTCCAGTCCCTCTATGGTAATCACGCTTTTTCCTTCCAGCTGACAGGCCAGCACCAGACAGGAATGGACTGCTTCTCCATCAATAATTACGGTACACGCGCCGCATTCTCCCTCTCCGCATCCTTCCTTTGTCCCAGTCATATGTAATTCTGTACGCAGAAGATCCAAAAGACGTCTGTCCGGCTCTGTCTCAACCACCGTATTCCGCCCATTCAGTATAAAATCCAGTTTCATTTACCGTTCCATCCTTTCTCGTAAATAGCCGGTTATCACATCGGGGGAAAGTGGAATGCTGTTCATGTCGCTGTCCAGGGCGTCATTGACAGCCCCTACGACAGCCGCAGTTACCGGAGTGTGACATACCTCCCCGATGGATTTTGCTCCGTAAGGTCCTTCCGTCTCTCCATCCTCAATGAATTCCACTCGTACCGTGGGCGCTTCGAATGAGTTTATCACATGGTAATCCTTCAGACTGCCGCAGGGTCTGCCGTTGGCTCTTGTAATGACATGCTCGCTCAAAGCGGCGCCGCTTCCCATAACGACGGCTCCCTGCGCCTGAGCGACACAGATCTCCCGGTTAATTGCCTGGCCTATATCATGGACTGCCAGATAATCCAGAATCTTTGTCATACCTGTGTAGGTATCTACCTCTACCAGGGCATAATGGGCGCCCGCCACACCTGGATTGGAATCCGGTATATATTCGTAACTCACAAATACTTCCTGCTTTAATACCTGCTGAGACTGATCCGCAATCTGGCTCCACGTATAACAGATTTCCGGTCTGCTCACCGAGTGTACGGTTTCTTCCTCCACAACCATATCCTCAGCCGGTATACCTGCCAGCCTCGACGCATGATCGGCCAGACGCGCCTTAAATTTACGTGCGCATTCCACTGTCGCACGGCCCTGCACGAACGTCGTTCTGCTGGAAAAGCATCCCACATCCAACGGTGTATAACGGGTATCTCCCTCCCCTACCGCCACTTTATTAAGCGGAAGCCCCAGTTCTTCGGCGGCAATCATCTGGAAGGCGGTAACCGTACCGCAGCCATGGTCATGCAGCGTTATATTACAGTGCACGCTTCCGGTTTCCGAAAGGCGCATATCTACTCTGGCATAATCCGTTTTGGAGGGATAAAAGCTGTTGACATGGGCGCCCAGGGCAACTCCCAGTCCCCGTTTATACCGCGTGTTCTCCTGGTTAAACGTTCTGACCTCTTCCTTTCGTTTGTCCCATTCAAAATGCTCCCTTCCCTGACGCAGCGCCTCTTCCGCCTTAAAATTACCGATTGGCGTGTCGATCAGCGGATCCTCATCTCCCGGATGCATCACATTTTTAATTCTCAGATCAACCGGGTCCATTTTCAGCTTCCTTGCCGCCATATTCATATTGTGTTCAAACATGATCGTGGCTTCTGGAGAAGTCCATCCACGAAAAGCGCCGCCAATGATCGTATTGGTAAGAGCTACTCTGGAATGGAACCGGCAGTAAGGGTATTTATATCCGCGAAACAGCTTATGAGCCACCGTTCTGGCATAATTCAAAGAGTTCCCCAGATAGGCGCCTGCATCCAGAAGCAGATCACAGTCCACCCCCTTCAGAGTACCATCCTCCGAAAACACAAAGTCTGCATCAAAATGCATGGGCGCCCTGGAATACGTGGACACCATGGTTTCGCTTCGGTTAAATACCAGCTTCACCGGTCTGCCTGTCCGTAAGGCCGCAGCAGCAGCCACTGGTTCCAGCACCCATTCCTGCTTTCCTCCAAAGGAACCACCCATGGTCGTCTTAATTACACGGATCCTGTTGTAATCCATCTCAAAGATGTCACCCAGTATGGTACGGATTCCATACACCGTCTGATTCGGTGAATATACGGTCAGCTCGTCTCCATAGCGGTCGTAATCTGCGACGCAGGCATGGGTCTCCATACAGATATGATTGATTCGGGATAAGTCCGTGGCCGTATGTATTTCCACCAGCCCTTCTCCCTCAGGCTTCGTCCCTGTCACATGCTCCCCGCCCTCAAACACGGCTCCTGTCTCATGGATTCCGTCAATCTTCCCTGTAAGTGTGTCAAACATATCGAGGGAATAGGCCATCTCCTCATATTCCACCTCGATCAGGGAAACTGCCTTTCTGGCGATGGCCTCCGTCTCTGCAATCACGCCGGCAATCCTGTCCCCCACATATCTCACATGGGAATTGAAAATACGCGCAGTGTGAACGAGATCCTGTCCAAACTGAGTCTGATACTGGTTGTACTCTTTCTCCGTCGTGTTGAAGCAGTGAATAACATCGACGACCCCCGGAAGGGCAAGGGCTTTGCTGCAGTCCAGATGTTTCACAATGCCGTGCGGTATGGTACTAAACAGCAGCGCCATATGCAGCATACCCTTAAGCTCCATGTCCCCTGCATACACCGCTCTTCCCGCAGCCTTGCTTCCGGCATCGTGTATGGGATAGCTTTTACCAATGTATCTCATGCATACCTCCTTGTAATTATCTATACCTATTTTATTATTTTCTTTTTTGGTATATATACCCGTATAGTATAAAATCATATTTGGTATAAGTCAAGTTTATTTTGGTATATATAATTTTTATTTTTTCCGGGTGTTTTAAAGCACAAAAAAAGGCAGATACGGAAACGAATTATACCGTTCCATGTCTGCCTTTTATCTGTGCGAATTTGATATATCACTCTTCTTATTGATGCTCTTTTCTGACCTTATATCCGATGCTTCATACTGCTGTAACTGTAGCTGTCACCAGGATGATAGCTCCTGCAAAACATCATCACCTTTCCTTTTGATTCAAAGGTACTCTTAATCTGCAGAATCGGTGAGTCAATCCTGACATTCAGAAGGACTGCAGTATTATGGAGACACAGAAGTGCCTCTACCTGCGCACTCAAATCAATGTCCTCAACCTCCGTTTTCGTCTTCACAATCTGCTGAAGGCCCAGATTATAGAAGGAGGAGTCGATTGTTTCAAAAAAATCTGTATTCATATAAATGTCCTCATACGCATAAGGAACCATATCCATATATCGCACCCGCCGGATTCTCCAGTATGGTTTTCTCTCCTGCGGATCAAGCTGCAGTGCTTTGTAGCCGTAATTGCCTTCCGTACATTTTTTGCAGCTGATGATCTTGATCGAGGCGCCCTCCTGTCCTCCTGCTGCCGTAATCAGCTCCTGCTTACTCACCTTTCCCTTGGTCAGAAAGGTTCCGCTTCCTTTTTTTCGTATCAGAAGCCCCTCGTACATCAACTCTTCCACCGCTCTGCGAAGAGTCATACGGTTCACGCCCAGCATGGCCGCCATCTCCCGTTCCGGCGGAATCGGCTCATCCGGCTGGTATGCACCTGAATTAATCTGCTCCAGAAGATACTCCTTCACTGCCAGATATTTTTTCTGCATCACAACTCCTCCTTCATCTCTGCACTTATGAAACATATAACACAATCCGAAAATCATGTCAACCGATTTTCGGATTTTATCAATTGGTATAGATAAATAGAAGCGCATACTGCTCATTTATCCCATTCAGCAAAAAAATTCTCTTCATCACATAATTTTCACATTTTCATCAAATAATCTTCACATTCATTGGGTATATTAATACTCGTAAACAAGGTAAACACCTTTTTCAACATAAAACTTTTTTTCATACTCAAAGCCGGCAGGATCCCCCTCTTGCCGGCTTCCTCCCTTTTTGGGAGAACTTTTCATCTATTGCCTTTCCCATATGCGTTTGTTAAAATACAATTATTCAATATAGGGCAGAGGGTATGAAGTTGCAGGATTTACAACCGCCTATGATTTTATGGTGATCCTGCCGGACCCGTCCTCAAACTTTCAGCTGGTGCATGAAAATATTTCTGTTGCAGCTCTTGGAATATGAGGATGTTAATAAAGGAAAATATATTTCTTCCATAAAAAAACAAAAATGCCGGAGCCCCTGATTTTACAAGGAATTCCGGCATTCATTCTTTATTCCAGATACTTCTTTACATACTGCCCCGTGTATGACACCGGATTTGCAGCTACTTCCTCCGGGGTTCCCTGGGCAATCACTGTACCGCCCTTGTCTCCCCCTTCCGGACCGATATCAATGATGTAATCCGCAGTCTTTATGACATCTAAATTATGCTCAATAACAACCACGGTGTTGCCGCCTTCCGACAGCTTCCGCAGAATCTCGATCAGCTTATGGACGTCGGCGAAATGGAGTCCCGTCGTCGGCTCGTCCAGCAGATAGATGGTCTTGCCTGTCCCACGCTTGCTTAACTCCGTCGCCAGCTTGATACGCTGTGCTTCACCGCCGGAGAGCTCCGTGGAAGGCTGTCCCAGCCTGATATAGGAAAGTCCCACATCGTACAGGGTCGCTATCTTTCTCGAGATGGAAGGAACGTTCTCAAAGAACTTCAGCGCCTCTTCCACCGTCATATTCAGCACATCATAAATACTCTTGCCTTTATACTTCACATCCAGCGTCTCACGATTGTACCGCTTTCCTCCGCAGACTTCACAGGGAACGTAAACGTCCGGCAGGAAATGCATCTCAATCTTAATGATACCGTCGCCGCTGCACGCCTCACACCGGCCGCCCTTCACGTTAAAGCTGAAACGGCCTTTGGAATAGCCCTTTGCCTTCGCATCCGATGTCGATGCAAACAGATCGCGGATCAGATCGAATACGCCAGTATATGTGGCCGGATTCGAACGCGGGG
>ULXK01025925.1_pt1 | contig 11994 bp, 11 predicted proteins | sample 1961201 | NCBI WGS metagenome assembly ULXK01 (sample SAMEA4835836, study PRJEB28245) | human gut metagenome | biome: gut microbiome; material: fecal sample | place: Denmark | collected 2008
AAGGCTTCTACCTTGGAATCGGCGGCGTTGTGACCTATAAAAATGCCAGAGTTTTAAAAGAAGTCGTTCAATATGCGCCGATGGACAGAATTGTCCTTGAGACCGACTGTCCCTATCTGACGCCGGCGCCAAACCGGGGTAAACGCAACAGCTCTCTGAACCTGCCGTATGTTATAGAAGCAATTTCTGCCTTAAAGGGGATTCCGGCCGATGAGGTGGAGGCCATAACATGGGAAAATGGAAAGAATATGTATCGGATGTCGGAGTAGCTTATCAGGATTAATAGATTCTTAGGAATTAAATAATTGAAAGTTAAAGTGTCGGGCCTCCCTTTCAAATACAATCAGTGTTGAAAGGGAGGTCGAACGTTATGAAACGAAAGAATAGAAGACGGCGCAGGGCGGCATTCGGAACATTTTTTTTGCTGGTTATATCTGCTCTGATGCTTATCGGAGGAGTGAAACTTGTTGTGGATAATTGGACGACGTCGGCCCAGGCTTCGGGGATTGGGACGGTCGCCCAGGGGAGCGGAAGCGAGTGGAAACTCCTTCTTGTGAATCGGTGGAATCCGATTCCTGAAGGGTATGCGCCGGAATTAACGGAATTGTGGAATGGTGAGTCAGTGGACAGCCGGATATATTCGGATTTGCAGGAAATGTTTGATGATGCCCGGGCGGAGGGGCTTGAACCCTATGTCAATGCCGGGTATAGAACCAATGAAGTTCAGCAGTCCCTGATGGACCAGGAAGTTGAGAATTACATTTCCCAGGGCTATTCGGAGGCGGAAGCCAGAAAAATGGCGGAACAGTGGGTGGCGGTGCCGGGAACCAGCGAACATCAGATGGGTTTGGCAGTCGATATCAGCATGAATGACAATGGAAGCCGGGGCGCCGCGGATGTCTGGCAGTGGCTGATGGAGAACAGTTATAAATACGGCTTTATCCTCCGGTATCCCGAGGATAAGGCAGAGATTACCGGAATTGCCTATGAACCGTGGCATTATAGATATGTGGGTAAAGAGACTGCGGAAGAAATATATCGCCAGGGAGTCTGCCTGGAGGAATACCTGGGTAATTAAATATACCTGAAGAAAAGGTGCTGTTTGATGGTGAAATAGAGCTGTCTGCAGCACTTTTTGTCGAAGCATTGTGATTGATGTGTTTTTTATTGGTAGGAATAACAAGCGAAAATAAACAAGCCTGCCTTGTACTTAGCGGTCTAGGCAGGCTTGAAAACCAACTGGGGAGCTAACCACTTTGTGGGCGGTTGCTCCTTTTTCTAGCTTTAATATAACATACTTATCTTGAAAAAGCAATAATAAGGGAAAATAAAGAATTTTTGCCTTGAATTTTTGGAAATCATACCTATCGAAAATGAACTTTGATATTTACCACTTCACTTTTTGTCCCAACACGCATATTTGGCCCGAAAAGGCCAACGCCGGAGGTGACGATGCTCTGCATCCCGTCCTTCTTTAGGTATCCGGCCGGATTTTCCCAAATAAGTCTGCAAAGGAAATTTGTTGGGAAGGTCTGCCCATCATGGGTATGTCCGCACAAGTGCAAATCGATTCCGGCATCGGCGATTTCCTGCAGGAATTTCGGCTCATGCTCCATAACAATCACCGGTTTGGAATCGTCCAGGCTATTCATAATTTCCTGCGGTGTTTTCCGTACATCGACACCCCGGCCGGGACGTTCTTCATCTGCACGGCCGACAAGATAAAAGGAGTCATCAATAAGAAGCGTTTCTTCGGTAATTAATTGGATACCGGCCTGCTTGAGAAAGTCATCCATTCGGGGGTCGCTTTCCTTTTTCTTTTTTGAAGGAAAAGTAAAACCGGCGAGAATCTTTTCATCCGTGTCATGATTTCCGTAGACGGCATAGGTGCCGTATTTGCTGTGAATTTGAGATAATATTTGGATTAATTCTTCCGGTTTTCTCATAGCGTCATAATCGTTATCAAAGATATCTCCGGCAATCAAAACAATATCCGGGTTTTGGTCATTAATTCTCTCAACCATCTGGCGCATCATTTTCGGGCCGACAGTATAGCCGAGATGGAGGTCTGCAGCAAGGGCGATGTTTAATTCCTCCAGTTTGCCGCCGTCCTTCTCAATAGTAATCTCATAGCTTGTGCTGCGGACATGGACAGCGCTGACAACGCCCCATATGCAGAAAAAGGCAATGACGATAATGCAGAGAAAGCCTGTAATGACGAAGGTCTTTCCGGCGGCAAGAATTTCCGTTGGAACAATGTGGGTAAAATACAGAATTCCCCGGATAATTTCCACGGCGCCCAGGACAAGGATGGTGTATAAAAGAATTCCAAGCCAATAAGAGCCGATGCATGAGAAAATTCTCTGGATATTTGAATGGGGAAGGATAAAAGCCAGTCCGATAGACAGGGCTAAAAGTCCATAGAGGACTATAAAAAATAAACGAAAGCCAAATCGGTTCGTATGCTCTGAACATGCGGAAAACCACTGAAGGGTTCGGACGCATATGTAAATATTTCCTATAATATAAAATGGTGATAAAAACAGTGCAATCATAAAAAATCTCCAAGGTGTATTTCTACCGAAAGGTTTGAAAAATTTCTCTAAAATTTTACTTTATTACGCGAAGCATGACGAAGCGTGTCCCTGCGAAGCACCTGACATACGGGATATCCGAAGGGGTATAATTATCTACAGTATATCACAGTCTCATTCAAAAATCTTGAAATATTGCTTGTGGAACGGAGGAATTTTGGATATACTATAATTAGTGATAAAATTATGATAAAATTAAGATAAGGAGTGGCACGATGATACAAATTAAACCAGTTTCTGATTTGAGAAATAAATTTCCGGATATTGAGAAAATTGTAAATGCGGGTGAACCGGTATATTTGACTAAAAATGGGTATGGCGCAATGGTAGTATTAAGTATTGAAGCATATTCCAAACTGATTGACAGTGCAGAGGCAGCCTTGGATGAAGCGGAATTTGCAGCAGAGAATGACAGCAGGCGTTATACGCATGAAGAAGTTTTTGGGGGACTCAGAAGGAGGATAAATGGCTGATACAAAGTATGTTTTGCGGTATTTACCATTGTTTTATGAGGAACTGGAAGAAAAAGAAGTATCCATATTATCGTATATATGTAAAAAATTTTGTAGTTTACTATGTTGTAATTGATGATGAAGGCCCGGATAAGATTATGGAAGTCAGACGCTTTTTACATAGCAGACAAAATCGCGATGCAGAAATTGACATTTGTCCCCGGGGACGATAAACTGTTAAGAAATACGGGAAAAATCAAGAGGAGTTGTGCATGGAAAAGTTATCAAATCCGCAGAAAACGATAGAGACAATAAAAAAGTATCAGTTTAATTTTCAGAAGAAATTCGGACAGAATTTTTTGATTGACGAGCATGTGATTTCCAAGATTATCAATGGGGCCGGGGTCACAAAGGATGACTTTGTTCTGGAGATTGGCCCGGGAATTGGGACTCTGACCCAGTATCTGGCTGAAGCCGCCCGGGAAGTGGCGGCCGTTGAGATTGACAGAAAGCTGATACCGATTTTGAAGGAGACGTTATCGGAATATGATAATGTGACGGTGATTAATGAAGATATTTTAAAAGTGGATATTCGGGCTCTGGCCCTGGAAAAGAACGGCGGAAAGCCGATTAAGGTTGTCGCTAACCTGCCCTATTATATTACAACGCCGATTATTATGGGACTTTTTGAGAGCCATGTGCCGATAGATAATATTACGGTGATGATTCAGAAGGAGGTGGCGGCCCGGATGAAGGTCGGCCCGGGAAGCAAGGATTACGGCGCTCTTTCCCTGGCAGTACAGTATTATGCCGAGCCATATCTGGTGGCAAATGTCCCGGCAAATTGTTTTATTCCAAGGCCGAATGTGGATTCGGCGGTTATTCGTTTGACCCGGCATGCCGCACCTGTAGCAGCTGTGGATAACGAAAGGCTCCTTTTTGATATCATTCGGTCATCATTTAACCAGCGGAGAAAGACGCTGCAGAACGGTTTGAAAAATTCGAATTTAATTTCAGCATCGAAAGAGGACATAGCGGAGGCTATCCGGGAAGTCGGATTGCCGGAAACGGTGCGGGGCGAAGCGCTGACTTTAGAGCAGTTTGCGGAGCTGGCAAATGTTCTGAATAAAAAAATAAAGGATTGATATTAGAAATATTCCTCCGGACACCTGCATAGGATAGTCAAAAAGGAGGATTTTTCTATGTCGGATTATAGTCGTTTTGTTTCCTATATGTATCTCTATGAGAATGGCTTAAAGACCATGAATGCCGGCTTTGTGAAAGTGGAAAGCCGGAATGGGCAGTGCCGGATAGGGCTGTCGCTGAAGAATGTCTATACCGGTTTGGAACGCTGCCAGGTATATATGTTTATTCGATTTGGGCAGGAACTGCGGGGCGTTTACATCGGGGATGTGCAGATAAAAAATCATGGCAGCGACTGGAATTTCAGAACAGATACAATGAATATTGCGGGTTCCGGCTATCGGTTGGCGCAGATGTCCGGCATGATCATACTGGGTGAAGGGGAAAAATTTTATGGAACCCGGTGGGACCATGGAGATTTGGATATTCACCGTTTTGTTACCCGGTGGAATGATAATCAGCCGATAATGGAAGAGACGCCGTCAAAGCCGATAACTTCTGAACAGGATGTGCCGGATACGACGCCAGTCGCGGAGACGGAGAAAAAGCCGGATGGAGCCGCCGCAGTGCCGGAAGAGCCTGAGGCAGCAGAAGAAAGCTTTGAACCGGCAGCCCCGGAGGAGCCGGAAATGGAGAAGGAAGCCGGGATGCCGGAGGACCCAAAGCCGGAGGCAAAAATCGAGATGCCGTCGGAGCCGGGGGCAGAGAAAGAAACTGAGATGCCGTCGGAAGCTGACGAGACAGTGATAGAAGACGAGACAGTGATAGAAGCGGAAACAGTCGCGGGGAATGAGGAAGAAGCGGAGAAAGAGAACGGCCGCCTTGTAACTATGGAAGCCAATGAACGGCGGCGAAATTTTGGAAAGATTATTGAACAGTGTCCCGGAATGTATCCTTTTGAGGATGATTCGGTGGATGTCTGTGTTCGGCTTGAGCCCCAGGATATCGGAAGGATGCCGATTGACTGCTGGTCCTATGGGAGCAACAGTTTTCTTCTGCACGGGTATTATAGCTACCGCCATCTTATTCTGGCCCGGGTCAAGCCTGAAAAAGAAAACCGGGGAGCATATATTCTTGGAGTTCCGGGCACCCAACATTCCAGAGAAGCTTTTATGGCAAATATGTTCGGGTTTCGGGAATTTAAGCCGATTCGGGAGGGCAGCGAGGGGCCGAGCGACTTCGGATATTGGTATACATTTCTGGCTTGACGAAACCCGCCCATGCGAAGCATTTGACATACGGGGTGCCAGCATGGCATACTAGAGAAAAAGGAATTTGGAGGAGGATTTTTTATGCAGTATAAAGTGTTTGGAAAGCCGTTTCCGGCAGTATCCCTTCGGATGAACCGGGGAGAAAGTATTTATACCCAGTCGGGCGGCATGAGCTGGATGACCGATGGATTTTCCATGGAAACAAATACCCATGGGGGCTTGATGAAAGGATTTGGCCGTATGTTTTCCGGCGATTCGCTGTTTATGGCGACATACACAGCGATGCAGGATAATCAGGAGATTACGATGGCGGCATCCATGCCGGGAGAAATACATACACTGGAAATCTCTCCGGGAAAAGGATACATTGCTCAGAAGGGGGCTTTCCTCTGTGCCCAGCACAGTGTGGAGCTGAATGCGGTACTCACTAAAAAACTGTCCAGCGGTATGTTCGGCGGCGAAGGCTTTATTCTTCAGCAGTTATCAGGAAGCGGCGTGGCTTTTCTTGAGTTGGATGGCACGGTGTGTGAATACGATTTGGCGCCGGGCCAGAGATTAAAGATTGATTCGGGAAATGTCGCCTATTTTGAGGAAAGCGTCAGATATTCAATTGAAACGGTGAAAGGCTTTAAGAATATTCTTTTTGGCGGCGAGGGGCTGTTCCTGACAGTGCTTGAGGGACCGGGCAAAGTATGGCTTCAGACAATGACAGCTTCGGAGCTGGCAAACAAGATTGTTCCATATATACCGGTATCGGGCAAGTAAATATTTTGGGCAAATAAGAAGTCGAATAGGAAAAGGAAAAACTTTTGGAGTGAGAACTCCGGGTTTTTCCTTTTTTTTAAAATTTATAGGGCGATGTGGAAATAATCAGCATCTTAGCATCGGTACCCGAGGTGTTTGTCCAGCGATGACCGATATAATTCGGATAGTACAGACAGTCGTACTTTTCCAGCACATAGCTGTTATAGTTTTCCAGCTCAAAGTTGATGCACCCTTCCAGTATAAATACCAGCTCTTCACCGCCGTGATGGGCGTAGGTGCCGGAATCGGAATTTGAAGGAATATCGATAATAGCTCCCCACATTTCGTTGCGCCCCTGGGTAATCAGTGATTCGACAAGGGCTTTGCCGTTGCTGATATTCCGAATAAATGTCTGCTGTTCATTATGGCGGACAAGGCGGACGTTGTTTATCTCCTCATCCAGAAACAGTGAAAAGACCGGAAGGTCCAGCGCATTGCAGAGCGCCTGCAATGTAAGAAGATTCGGAGAAGTTTTTCCTGTTTCAATCTGGCTGATAGTGCTGGCAGCAATTTCAGAGCGGGCGGCCAGGTCCCGAATAGATAAGTTCTTTTCGGAGCGTCGATTTTTTAATACAGTGCCTATTTTATTTAAATCAATATCAGACATAGGGGTGCCTCCTTTTATGATTTGCTATTATATAGAAAAAAAAGACATTCGTCAAATACAAATTTCAACATTATTCAACCTAAGGCGATTGACAAAGCGAACACAATTCGTTATAATGAACGCAGTTTAACAGAGGAGATGGTAAATTTCTATGAAAACATTGTTGAAAAATGCGCTTATTGTCACCATGAATGCCAAAGAAGAAGTTTATTCTGAAGGCAGTGTTCTGGTGGAAGATGACAAAATCAGCAAAATCGGACATTTTGAGTTAAAAGAAGACGTGGATGAGGTGATTGACTGTAAAGGCAAGATTATTATGCCGGGCCTTGTAAATACCCATGTACATACATCACAGCAGCTTGGCCGGGGTTTGGGCGATGACGTAAATTTGCTGACATGGCTCCACGACCGTATCTGGCCTTATGAGAGCAATATGACAGAAGAAGATTCCTATGTATCCACATTGGCCTGCTGTCTGGAGCAGATTAAGTGCGGCTGTACATCATTTGCTGAGCCGGGCGGACAGCATGTAGCCGGTATGGTTCGCGGCGTTGCTGAAGCCGGCGTTCGTGCGAAACTGGCAAAATCCGTTATGGACTGCGGCGAGGGCCTTCCAGAAGTATGGCAGAAAACGACACAGGAAGAGCTGGACAAACAGGAAGAAGATTTGAAGAAATTCCATAATACCCATGATGGCCGTGTCCAGGTGTGGTTTGGCTTGCGGACAATTTTCAACTGTACCGATGATTTGATTGTACGCTCAAAGGAACTGGCAGATAAATATAATGTCGGCGTACATATGCATGTTGCCGAAGTAAAAGATGAAGTGGAATATATGCAGGCCACCAGAGGTGAGTGGACTGTAACTCATTTGAACAAACTGGGGGTTCTGGACAAAAACTTCCTTGCTGTACATACCGTATGGCTGACCAATGAAGAAGTTGAAATGTTCCGTGACCATCAGGTGAAGGTTTCCCATAATCCGGCAGCTGCAATGCGTGTGCTTGGTTTTGCTAAAGTGCCTAGAATGCTTCGCGAAGGCATCTGCGTAACGATTGGTACAGACGGCGCACCGTCCAACAACCGTATGGATATGGTGGATGAAATGTATCTGACATCTCTGATTCACAAGGGATGGCGTTTGGAGCCGGATGTTGTGAAGGCTCAGGAAATCCTGCGCATGGCAACCATTAACGGCGCAAAGGCGTTGATGGATGAAGACCTTTATGGTTCCCTGGAAGTGGGCAAAAAGGCCGATTTGATTGTTATTAATCCGGATTCCGCAGGTATGCTGCCATTGCATGACCCGGTAGCAAACCTTGTAACATCCATGCATTCATCCAATGTGGAAAGCACCATGTGTGATGGCAAGTGGCTGATGAAAGACCGTATTGTTCTTTCCTTAAATGAGGAAGAAGTACTTGCGGCCGCAAAGGAACATGCAGCAGCAATTCGTTCCCGGGCCGGCATCGAACTTCCGGAGCGCTTCCCGGTAGTTTATCCGATGGCTTCTAAATAGTCATTTATATTATTTTAATATAAAATGAATTAATCACTAATAGGGTAAAGGAGATTGAAACAATGAAAAAACTTGTGGCAATGGCATTGAGCCTGACACTGGCTGTTTCCATGTTAACAGCATGCGGTGGTGGCACAAAGGAAACAAAAGCAGAAACAACGGCAGAAACAACAGCAGAAACCGGCGCAGAGACAAGCGGTGAAACAAAGGCTGCAGCAGACGGTGAAAGTCTGAAAGTTGCGCTTTGTGTAACTGGCGCAGTCAACGATATGGGATTCTGTCAGTCCGCATACGAAGGACTTGAGTTGCTTGAAGAAAAATACGGCGCTGAAATCGCTTATACAGAAAATCTTCAGGCAGCAGATATGGCAGCAGCATTCACAGATTATGCAGCAAGCGGTTATGATATCGTTATCGGCCATGGTTTCCAGTTTGGTGACCCGGCTCTTGAAGTTGGCGCTCAGTATCCGGATACAACATTTATCTGTACTGAATCCAATGCAGCGGCTGACAATGTAGCTTCATATGTTATGAGCTGTGAACAGGGCGGATATATCGAAGGTATGCTTGCAGCAAGCATGACAAAATCCAATAAAATCGGTTTCATTGGACCAATCGAAGGCGCATCTCTCATCAAAATCATGAATGGTTTTGAAGACGGTGCAAAATCCATCAATCCGGACATTGAAGTTCAGACAGCATGGACAGGAAGCTTCACAGATACAGCTTTGGCAAAAGAAGCAGCTCAGGCTATGATTGACAGCGGTGTTGATTTCATTGCCCATGATGCAAATGAATGCGGCAACGGCGCTATTGCAGCAGCTCAGGAAGCCGGCATTTATGCAACAGGCGATTCCTATGACCAGCATGAACTTGCTCCTGAAACTGTACTTACATCCTCTATGTATAACGTACCACTGGTTATCGAATCCGCTTATCTGGATGTTGTTAACGGCACATTCAAAGGCGAAGTTAAATACCTTGGTATGGCTGAAGGCGTTGTAGAAATGGCTCCATACTACGATATGGAAAGTGTTATTCCTGAAGACGTTCGCACAATGATTGATGAAAAAATCGAAGCCATCAAATCCGGTGAATTTGTAGTGCCGCTTGATGAAAACGTAAGAAAATAATTTGAATCAGCTATAAAGAATAAACAGACGGGACGTACTGGCTCAGGCCGGTACGTCCCATGTCTGGTTCATTGAACACATCGAAGGAGAAGGGTTATGGCAATCTTAGAGATGAAGCATATCAGCAAGGCTTTTTCGGGCGTATATGCCAATGAGGATATTAATTTGTCTGTGGAAAAAGGTGAGATTCACGCCCTGCTTGGTGAGAACGGGGCAGGAAAAACAACGCTGATGAATATTTTGTTTGGTATTTATACAGCGGATACCGGAGAAATTTACTGGAAAGATAAAAAAGTGTTATTTGATTCTCCAAGAGAGGCGATTAATCAGGGAATAGGCATGGTGCATCAGCATTTTTCACTTGTTCAGAAAATGACGGTGCTGGAGAATATTATTCTTGGATTAAATCAGGACGGCCTTTTCATTTCAAAAATGGACGCCAGAAAGAGTATTATTGAACTGGCGGAAAAATATGGACTTCGGGTAAGACCGGATGCAAGAATCAGGGATTTATCCGTGGGCGAGCAGCAGAGAGTGGAAATATTGAAGGCTCTGTATCGGAATGTGGACTTGTTGATTCTGGATGAGCCGACCGGTGTTCTGACACCAAAGGAAACTCAGGACTTTTTCGAAGTTCTGAGAAAGTTAAAAAAAGAAGGTTACGCGGTCATTATCATCACACACCGTATGAGTGAGATTATGGCAATCAGTGACAGAGTAACGATTTTGCGTGATGGAAAGAAAGTTAAGGAACTGGTAACTTCCGAAACCAATCCAAAGGAATTATCCATGTATATGATTGGCCGGGAGCTGCACGGGGATTTTGAGATACAGGAACAGTTGGACAACGGCGTCGCTTTGGAACTTAAAAATGTAAATATCATGAAGGGTGAAAAAGCGATACTGGATAACATTAATCTCACGGTCAATAAAGGAGAAATTCTTGGCATTGCCGGTGTTGACGGAAATGGCCAGACCGAGTTGGCGGAGGTCATCGCGGGTATTCGCCGGAATACTTCTGGGGACATCTGCTTTATGGGTGAGGATATTCAGAAAGCGACAGTGAAGCAGCGTTTTCAAAAGGGAATTTCCTATATATCGGATGACCGCCATGCGGATGGATTGGTTATCGATATGACTCTGAAAGAAAATATGCTGCTGAAAAACTATGATAAAGAACCTTTTTCAAAGAAAGGTATTTTCAATAAAAAGCCGATTGAGGAACAGGCAAAAAACGCAATTGAAAAGTTTCAGATTAAGACAACGGGAACAACAGGCATGGAATCCGTGGTCAAGCTTTTATCCGGCGGTAATCAGCAGAAGATTATCATTGCCAGAGAGGTCACGGAGGAGGCAAAGCTGGTTATTGCCAATCAGCCGACCCGGGGGCTGGATATCGGCGCCACCGAGTTTGTGCGTCAGACATTGATGGATGTCCGGAATTCGGACCGGAGTGTGCTGCTTATCTCAGCGGATTTGGAAGAGATTCTGGCGTTGTCGGACCGGATTGCGGTAATGTTCGGCGGAAAGGTTGTCGGCGTGCTTAACCGCAGCGAAGCGGATGTACAGAAGATTGGTTTATTAATGGGTGGAATGACAAAGGAGGCCATGTGATGACGGATAAAAAAAATAAAGTGATTCAGGCAATAGTTATTGCGTTGATTACGATTATCGTGGGCACAGGTCTCATAGTGATGTCAAATGCTAATCCGATGGAAGCTTATGCCAATTTTTTCCGGGGAATTTTTGGAAACTTAAATGGTTTTTGCGAGGTGTTTGTCAAAGCAACGCCGTTAATCTTTACGGGGCTTGGCTGTGCGGTGGCATTCCGAACCGGATTTTTTAATATCGGAGCGGAAGGCCAGTTCTACATGGGGGCGCTGACCTCCGCCATGGTTGCTCTTGGACTTCAGGGAGTCCCGGGAATTGTCCGGATTATTCTGGCCCTGATCATCGGCTTTTTGGCCGGAGGTATCTGGGCGCTGATTGCAGCCATATTTAAGGCGAAATTTGGAATTTCAGAAATTATCGTCACAATCATGCTGAATTATATTGCGATTAACCTGATTGGACTTGCCGTTCGTACATTTTTAATGGACCCGGCCGGCAGTGTTCCCCAGTCGGCGAAGATTGATGAATCGGCGCTGCTCATGCAGATTTTGCCGCCGACCCGCCTTCATGTGGGCTTCATTCTTGCTTTGCTGGCGGTTGTGATTGTGTGGTATTTGCTGGAAAAAACAACACTTGGCTATGAGATTAAAGTTGTTGGATTTAATAAGCGGGCGGCTGCCTGCAACGGTATATCCGTTATGAAAAATATAGTAATATCCGCATTTTTAAGCGGCGGTCTGGCGGGACTTGCCGGTGTGGTTGAAGTGCTTGCCATTCAGAAAAAACTTTTGGAGGGTATTTCCTCCAACTGTGGGTATACGGCGGTGCTGATCGCATTGATGGCTGGAAATCATCCGTTGGGTGTGGTTGTGGCTTCAATCGCCATGGCGGCTATGCAGGTTGGAGCGAATACCATGCAG
>ULXK01003777.1_pt1 | contig 11982 bp, 9 predicted proteins | sample 1961201 | NCBI WGS metagenome assembly ULXK01 (sample SAMEA4835836, study PRJEB28245) | human gut metagenome | biome: gut microbiome; material: fecal sample | place: Denmark | collected 2008
CTTTTTGTGCAGTACACCGTGGTACCATGCATCCCCGGCCAGACGCAGGCCCAGAAGTCCGGCGCAGACAGATTCCGTCTGCGCCGAGTTGGGACTGGCGTGCTTTCGGCGGTCACGGCGGAAGATCCGCCAGCCTGCCGCCGTATCCAGTCCCATCAGGCCGCCCGCCGTCAGCATCAGCAGGGCGGACAGCCGCGCCGGGATATAATTCACCACATCGTCCGCCTTGGCGGGCACCAGCCCGATGTTCTTATAGGGCGGCTCCACATACCCCAGCATGGAGTCCATGGTGTTCACTGCCTTGTAGAAAAATCCCAGCGGCGCGCCGCCGATGGCCAGAAACAGCAGCGGCGCCACCACGCCGTCGGAGGTGTTCTCCGCCACCGTTTCCACGGCGGCACGGGTCACGGCGGCATCGTCCAGCCGGTCGGTATCCCGCCCCACGATCATGGAAACAGCATGGCGGGAGGCGGCCAAATCGCCGCTTTCCAGCGCGTCATAGACCTTCATGCTCTCGTCCCGCAGGGACTTGACGGCCAAGATCTGCCAGCACATCACGCTTTCCAGCGCCAGACGCAGCCACGGGCTGACCAGACCGCTCAGCCACAGCAGCAGAGCCGGGACGGCGGTGGATACGATGACCACCGCGCCCCACAGGATGGCGCCCGCCGCCCGCTCGCCGGATGGCGTTTTGGGGCATATGCACCGCAGCCCCCGCTCCAACACACTGATACATTTTCCAATCAGAACTACCGGATGGGGAAAGCCGTGGGGGTCGCCCACCAGAAGGTCTATGCAAAAGCCGATAACAAGTGCCGCAAGCGACCACATCATGCCGTTTCTCCTCCGCCCTGCATCGTAAAAATATAAATGGGATTTTGTCCGCTCATCAGGTGGTAGCTTCCGGCTTTTCTGTCCCGCGCCGCTTGCAGGGATACCACCTCCGTCTCCGCAAAGGGGAACGCCGTCAGGCAGTCCGTCAGCTCAGCCACGGACTCCAGCGAAACGGCCGTGGCCACGATGCGGACATGGGGATTTTTTGCCAGCAGCAGCGCCACGATCTCGTGCATATTGCCGGCACTGCCGCCGATGAATGCGTGAGTGGGGGCTGGCAGACCGACGCAGGCCTCCGGCGCGCTGCCGCAGACCACCTGTAAGTTTTCCAATGCAAACCGATTACGGTTTTGCCCCAGCAGCGCTGCGGCATCCTCGCGCCGCTCTACGGCGCAGACAAGCCCTTGCTTTGCCTGTAAGGCCATTTCCACCGACACTGAGCCGGTACCGGCGCCGATGTCCCAGCAGACGCTCCGCTCCGTCAGCCGCAGTTTGGAAAGGCACACCGCCCGCACCTCACTTTTGGTCATGGGAACCACGGGCATTCCCTCCGCACTGCGGAGAAAGGCGTCATCCGGCAGGCCCGGTGTGACCACCGCGTCGGGATGGGGGTTTTCGATAAGCGCCACGCTTAGAGGGGCATAGACACCATCCGTCAGCTCCGCCGCTGTGCCGCGCACGATGCGCTCATCCGGGTAGCCCAGCCGCTGGCCCACATACACAGAGACGTGGCCCAGATTACCCTCTGTCAGCGTACGGCACAGGTCGTTGATGCCGCGCTCGCCGCCTACCAGCGCAAAGAGGCGGCTGGTTGCCCGCACCTCCGGCAGAATGTTGTGCTGCCGCCCGTGGAGACTCACCACCCGGACATCCTCATAGGAGGTCCGGAGCCGGGCGCACAGATAGGACAACGAGCTCAAACCCGGCAGCACCGCCGTGTCGCAGCCCTCCAGCAGGGGCAGCAGCTTTTTCGTGCCGCTGAAAAAGCCGGTATCGCCGGACATGACCACCGCGAAGCGGCGGTACTCCCAGTGGGTGCGGATAAAGTCCGCAATATCCTGCGGCGCAATGGCGTCGCAGGTGTGCTGTCCCGGCCGCGCCACAGCCTCCAGCATCCGTTTTGCACCGATGAGACAGTCCGCCGCCTCAATGGTTTCACTGACCTCACGGGTCATAGCCTCCCGGCTGCCGGGGCCGATGCCGACGATCCGCACCTGCGGCCGGACGGTGCAGCCGAACCGCTTACACAGCACATCCAGCACCGCCGCAAAGGGAAGACCCTCCCGCTGGGGCGGGCGGCCAATGACCACCAGACCTGCGCCCGCCTTCCGGGCGGCGGATGCCTTAGCGGGAAAGCCGCCGACTTCGCCGCCGTCCTTGGTCACCATCCATGCGGCGTCGGCAAACCGCAGTGTAGCCAGATCCATCTCCTCGGAGAAAGGCCCCTGCATGGCGATGATATGGGCGGCCTTCAGCCCCGCTGCGCGGCAGGCCTCCAGCGAGGCATCCATGGGCAGCACCCGGGCGTATACCCGCTGGGTAAAATCGGGGATGCCGCTATACGCCGCCAGTTCCTTACTGCCGGTGGTCAGCAGGATATTGCCCCGCGTACTCTCCAGAAATGCGGCGGCCGCCGCCGCATTCTCCACGCAGACCACATCCTCCGTCTGTTCGGAGGATTGCCGCAGCAGGCGCAGATAATCCGTCTCCGTTTCCCGACAGGCTGTGCAGATGCTCTCGGTGATGGAGGTGGCATAGGGGTGGGTAGCGTCGATGACCAGATCGAACCGCATCCTTTGCAGCATCCGGATGATGTCCTCTACCGGGATACGTCCCGCCAGAACCGTAATATTTTCCGCCTCCGGCAGCAGCGTTTCACCGTACTCCGTGGCCACGCATACCGTAGCCTGCACCGGCTGTCCGGCCAGGAATTCCACCAGCTCCCGGCCCTCCGTGGTGCCGGCAAACACGCAGATATTACACATTGCGGTATCCTCTGGGTGTGACCAGTTGACCGGCCACCGTTTTGACGACGGTGCTGCCGATCAGCACGGTGCAGAACATATCCACCTCCGCCTCCCGCAGCTCTGCCAGCGTCAGGATGCGGCTGCTCTGCCCCTCACGGCCAATATTGCGCACGATGCCGCACAGCCGCTCTCCCGGCAGACGGCGCAGCAGGATATCGCAGGCCCGCTTCAGGTGGTCGGGTCTGCCGTGGCTGGCGGGGTTGTACAGGGCGATGGTCAGATCCGCCGCCGCCGCGCAGTCCAGCCGCTTTTCGATGGTTTCCCACGGCGTCAGCCGATCGCTGAGGCTGATGACCGCGAAGTCGTGGGTCAGCGGCGCACCCAGCACCGCTGCGGCGCTGCAAGCCGCCGTCAGACCAGGTACCACCTGAATTTCAGGCTCCTGCGCCTCGCCCCGCAGCTCATAGACCAGCGCCGCCATGCCGTAGATGCCGCTGTCACCGGAGCAGACCATGGCGACGGTCTTACCGCTGCGCGCCAGCTCCAGCGCCAGCTGGCAGCGCTCGGCCTCCCGTGTCATGGGGGTGGAGTGAAGCTCCTTGCCGGGGTAGCGATCCCGCACCAGATCCACATACACCGGGTAGCCTACGATGGCGTCACACGCCCGCAGGGCGGTATCCGCCCGAATGGTCATATCCTCATAGCTGCCCGGCCCGATACCTACTACAATTACCTTACCCAAAGCGCACCTCCCAATGCTCCGCCGCGACGGCGATGGTCACGCCGTCCCGCGCTGTTTTTTGTACGATCAGTTTTTCGGCATCCAGCAGCGCCGCCCGCTCACAGACATTGTCCACGCCGGTAACGGAGCAGACGAAGTCGGAGGGAGTGAAGTCACCCGCCACATCCCGCAGCTGCTGCGCCGTGTAAAAATGCACCGGCCAGTTGTTTTTCTCACAGGCGGCCAGCAGGCCTGCCTCGTCCTGCTTCAGGTCGATGGAACAGACGCCGCAGATAGCCGCCGTATCCAGCCCATTTTCCGCGAACACTGTCTGCACCGCACGCACCACCGCCTCGGCGGAGATGCCCCGTCGGCAGCCTACACCTACCCGCAGTACGCGAGGGATAAGCCGCAGGGTGCGGGCAAAGTGTGCCTTTGTACGCCAGCCAATGAAGACGCCCAGCGGGCCGCTCTCCCCGGCAAATGTACCCTCCGGCAGGGGGGCGGGCAGAGAAAACTGGCTGCAAAGGGGGATATCCTCCTCTAAGATCGCCGCCGAAACCGCCTTGGCAAGCCCCATGTCAGAGATGACACAGCCGTGTCGGGCAGCCCATGCGTCCACAGAAAATTTGCCGCGGACATCGGTGGCGGTGGTGACCACCGCCGTGGCCCCCAGCTTTTCCGCCAGCTCCACCGCCAGCGCGTTGGCGCCGCCGATATGGCCGGAGAGCAGGGGGATCACAAACCGCCCCGCCTCGTCGATGCAAACCACCGCCGGGTCGGTCTTTTTACTCTGTACATAGGGGGCGATCTCCCGCACGGCGATGCCGCAGGCCCCCACAAAGATCAGTGCGTCCATGGAGGAAAAGCTCGCGCCATATACCGCCTTGTCCAGCGGCAGAAAGCCCGGCTCTTCAAAACGCGGCATGGTATAGCACATCCATGCCTCCTCCGGCAGCGCCGCCAGTATCCGCCGCGCCGTGGCGCAGCCACCGCGGCTGAAAGTGAACAGGGCTGCTCTCATTGCGCCCCCTTGCGGAACTCCGTTGTAAAGTTGGGGTGATACAGCAGCGACCGCAGATAGGTGTCACCCAGACAGTTGCCCACCACGATCAGCGAGGTCTTGGTCAGACCGTTGCCCGTCACCGTCTCGTGGAGCGTCCCCACGGTGCAGCGGAAGATCTTCTCCTCCGGCCAGGTGGCCTTGTAGACCACTGCCGCCGGGGTGTCAGCGGTATAGCCTCCCGCCAGCAGCTCATCTTGCAGCAGTTCGGTCAGTGAGGTGCTGAGAAACAGCACCATGGTGGCCTGATGGGCCGCCAGCGAGCGGATGGACTCCCGCTCCGGCACCGGCGTGCGGCCCGGGGCGCGGGTGATGATGACGGTCTGGCTCACATCGGGCAGGGTGTACTCCGCCCGCAGAGTCGCCGCCGCGCCGCAGAAGGCGCTGACGCCGGGGCAGACGTCGTAGGCGATACCGCGTTTTTCCAGCTCGTCGAACTGCTCCCGCACCGCACCATAGATGCTGGAATCCCCCGTGTGCAGACGCACCGTGGTCTTTCCCTCCGCCTCCGCCTTCTCGATGAGGGCGATAACCTCCTCCAGCGTCAGCTTGGCGCTGTCGTGGATCTCGCAACCCTCCCTGGTGTAGTCCAGCAGCGCCGGATTCACCAAAGACCCTGCGTAGATCACCACATCGGCCTCACCCAGCAGCTTGGCGCCCCGGACGGTAATAAGGTCGGCAGCGCCGCTGCCCGCTCCCACAAAATGTACCATTGTCAGTCCTCCTTTATCCGGCACAGCAGTGCCGCTGCGTCCTTTGTCTCACAGAGATAGCCGTATTCCTTGGAGAACAGGATGGCGCCCGCCTCCATATCGCCGCATTTATAGGGCAGCATCGCGTCGATGCGTCCCGCCAGACGGTGCAGCACCGCCTCGTAAAGCCCTTGCTCCTGCAAAATCCGCAGGGCGTCGTCACAGGTGGCGCAGCGGAGCAGCTCCTCCGCTACTGCCGCGCCCAGTCCCTCCGCAGCGGCACAGGCCGTCAGGATGTCCATGCGGCAGTCGCCGTAGCGGGAGTGGGTGTTCCACATACCGCCCGCCAGCTTTACCAGCTTGCCGATATGACCGATGAGCAGCACCCCTCGGAAGCCCAGCTCCCGGCACATCTCCAGCGCGTCACCGATGAAGTTGGAGGTCATCACCGCCGTGGCGTGGTCGATGCCCATGGCACCCTTGATATAGTCTACGCCGTAGTTGCCGGGGGCCAGCAGCACATAGTCCGCGCCGCTCTCCCGCCGCTGCCGCAGCTCCACATGGATGGTGTCCACCAGCGCCTGCTCACTCATAGGCTCTACGATCCCCGTGGTGCCTAAGATAGAGATGCCGCCCTCAATGCCCAACCGGGGATTGAAGGTCTTTTTCGCCAGCGTCTCGCCATCGGGAGCGGAGATTACCACATACAGGCCGCCGGTGTATCCGAACAGGCCGCAGACCTCCTCCACGGTCTCCTGGATCATCCGGCGGGGTACAGAGTTGATGGCCGCCGCACCCACCGGCTGGTCAAGACCCGGCTTGGTTACCCGACCTACGCCCTGTCCGCCGTCGATGACAATACCAACAGCCTCTGTTTTCCGCACCTCGGCATAGATCAGGGTGTCACGGGTGATATCCGGGTCATCGCCGCTGTCCTTCCGGATGGCGCAGCGCACACAGTCCGGGGACAGATAGATGTCCTCCACCGCCAATGCCAGCTCCATGCCCTTGGGTGTCAGCAGGCGGATGGACTCCTTTTTGCTGCCGCTCAGCAGCATCCATGCGGCGGCCTTGGCCGCCGCCGCGGCACAGGAGCCGGTGGTGTAGCCCAGACGGAGCTTTTTCCCGTCCCGTATGATAAATTCCTCCATAACCTACCGCCTGATCTGGTAGAGCATGGCGTTGCAGATGGCCGCCGCCACGTTGCTGCCGCCCTTCCGGCCCCGGGCCACGATATAGGGCGCAGCAGCGGCCTCGATGATGCGCTCCTTGCTCTCCACCACGTTCACAAAGCCCACCGGCACGCCGATGATGAGGGCGGGATGGAGCTTGCCGGCCTCCATCAGCTCCTCCAGCGAAAAAAGTGCCGTAGGGGCGTTGCCGATGGCGAAGATGCAGGGCTTGGGCAGGGCTGTTGCCCGCTCCATGGATACAAAGGCACGGGTCACACCGCGCTCCTTAGCCTCCGCCGCCACGTCCGCGTCCGACATGAAGCAGTGTACCTCTCCGCCCAGCGAGGCGAGGATCGTCTTATTGATCCCGGCCTTGGCCATCTGGGTATCAGTCACGATGTCGCAGCCCGCCCGCAGAGCGGCGATGGCCTTTTGCACCGCGTGGCCGGAAAAGGCCAGATTGTCCACATAGTCAAAATCCGCCGTGGTGTGGATGACCCGTTTGATGACCAGCTCATTTTCCGGGTCCAGCCGCCGGTCGCCCAGCAGCTCTGTGATGATGGCGAAGCTGCGCTTCTCAATGTCCATAGGCTTCATTTGCTCCATCATAGCGTCTCCTTTCTGCAAGCCGCCAAAAAGCGCTGTGCCATGACAGGCTTGGCGTAAAAATGGAAGTGGGGGAAACCCGCGTACAGCGTGTCCGTGGCATACGCACAGCGCCACTGCTTTCCGGAGGGCTTTTCCGCCCCAAAAGCATCGCCGGGCTGTGGGGTGTCCCAGTGGTGGAATTCATGCATCGGCACCTGCTCTCCGGCGCGGCAGAGGAGGCTGTCCTCCCGGGCCGTGGCGGTAATGTAGCCGAACCGGGTCAGCTTCCCCGTATCAAAGCAGTCCCCCGGCAGCGCACCCACCATGGCGCGGCCTGCGATGGACTGCGTCAGATACATGAAGCCGCCGCACTCGGCGATACAGGGCATCCCCGTGTGTACAGCGTCTCGGATTTGCCTGCGCAGGGCGTGGTTTTTCTCCAACTGCGCCGCGTAAAGCTCCGGATAGCCGCCGCATAAGTACAGCCCCTGTATGCCGTTGGGAAGCCGTTCATCCGTCAGGGGGCTGAAGGATACCAGCTCCGCGCCCAGCTGCCGCAGCAGGTCGAGACTGTCCTCATAGTAAAAGCAGAACGCCCTGTCCCGCGCCACGCCGATCCGCACCGGCGCGCCCTTTTCCGGCAATACCGGCGGCGTGAAGTCCAGCACCGGCGCATTGTGGGCGATCTCCAGCAGCGCGTCCAGCTCCAGCGTCTTTTCCGCCGCCTCCGCCAGCTGCCGCAGCTTCTCCCGCAGATCCGCCACCTCGTCCGCTGTCACCAGCCCCAGATGGCGGCTTTCCAGCGTACACTCTGGCAGCCTGGGCAGATAGCCGCAGGCGCGGACGCCCAGCCGGCTTTCCAGCTCCCGCGCCAGCGCGCCATAGCTCATGGCACTGCACCCGTTCAGAATGACGCCCTGCACGTTGTTGTCCGGCGCAAAGTCCAGAAAGCCCTGCACCGCCGCCACAATGGACAACGCCGCCCCCCGTGCGTTCACCACCAGCACCACGGGGCTTTCCGTTTCCCGCGCCGTCTCATAGGTGCTGGCGCGGGTGGATGTCAGCCCCAGCCCGTCATAATACCCCATGACTCCCTCAATGACCGTCACATCGCAGTCCTGACCGTTGTGAGCCAGCAGATAGCGCATGGTGTCGCGGTCAAAAAAGAACGGGTCGAGGTTAGAGCTTTTCGCGCCGATAACACGGCTGTGGAACATGGGGTCGATATAATCCGGGCCGCATTTCGCCGCCCCTACCCGCAGTCCCCGCCGCACCAGCGATTGCAGCACGGCGCAGGTAACGGTGGTCTTGCCGCAGCCGCTGTTGGTTCCGGCAAGCACCAACCGGGGCACTCGTCTCTGCATAGTGTCCTCTCAATCCGCCACAATGGTGGCAAAATAGCTGATCTCCTCCGGCAGCTGCCGCAGGTCGGTATAGACCTGCTCCGTCTCCAGCCCGCAGTCCGCCACCATCCCGGCATTTGCCAGCAGGCCGTGGCGCTTTAACGCCTCCGCCGTCTCGTGGATGGCCTTGCCGGATTTCATGATGACCTTCGTCCCCGGCAGCGCCAGCGCGCTGTCCATGTCCATGCTCCCCGGCAGGATATGGAGGGGCTCCTCCATGCGGGTGAGGCTGCGCCCCAGCCGCGCCGCCACGGCGCAGAAGCTGGTGACGCCGGGACACATCACCACCTCGAACCCGTCAGCGCGGATGCGCTCTAAAATATAGTACGCCGTGGCGTACACGGACACGTCGCCCAGATTCACCATGGCCACGTCCCGCCCCGCCGCCAGCGCCGCCTCGATAGCGGCTGCCGCCGTGCGGTAGCTGTCCTCCCGTACCGCCGCGTCATGCGCCATGGTGAAGTCCAGCGGCAATATGGTCTTTCCCCGCATATCCACCGCCCCGGCGGCGATGTCCAGCGCCAGCATCCGCCCGGACTTCATCCGGGGGGCCGCTATAATGTCACATGCCGCCAGCACCCGGCAGGCCTGCCGGGTCAGCAGCTCCGGGTCGCCGGGACCCACGCTGACGGCGTAAAAAACACCCTGTTTTTCCATGATGGCACTCCTTACGGCACGAATTCCAGACTGTCGAAGCAGGGGTCGTACTTCCCGTGCTCCATCTGGTACAGCTTTGCAATATATGCGCGGGTGAAGATCTCCTCCGGTGGGCCGATGCGGTCAATCCGGTCGCCCGCCACGCACACCACGGTGTCGGAGATGCGCTCTGCCAGCTCCAGCTCGTGGAGCGACAGCAGCACCGCCAGATCGTTCTCCCGCACCATGCGCTTGAGCACCGTCAAAAGCTCCAACTTATAGCGGATGTCCAGAAAGCTGGTGGGCTCGTCCAGCACGATGATCTCCGGCTCCTGACACAGGGCCCGGGCCAGCAGGATCCGCTGGCGCTGCCCATCGCTGATGTTGGCAAAGGGCCGGTCGGCAAAGTCCAGCCCGCCTACCTGCGCCAAGGAGCGCTCCACAATGGCCCGGTCCTCCGATGTGAGGATTCCCAGTTTGCCTGTGTAGGGATAGCGGCCGGTACCCACCACGTCCCGGCAGGTCATCAGCTCCGGCTCCATGCGGGCGGTCATCAAAATGGCCATGCGCCGGGCAATCTCATTGCGGCTGTGCGCCTCCATGGCCTTTCCATCCAGAAACACCGTGCCGGACACCTTGGAGAGTTGGCCGATGATGGTTTTCAATATGGTGGATTTTCCCGAGCCGTTGGGGCCTATCAGCGTGACGATCCTGCCCCGCTGCACATGGAGGGCGATGTCCTCGATCAGCGGCTTGCCGTGGTAGCCCACGGACAGGTCTTTGGTCTCCAGATATGCTGCCATACTCACGCCGCCTTTCTGTGGATCATCATGTAGATGACGATGGGTGCGCCGAATACCGCCGTGACGGAGCTGATGCTCACCTCCGTGGGGGCGAAGGCGGTGCGGGCGATGAGGTCGCAGAACAGGCAGAACACGCCGCCGCCTAAAAAGCAGGCCGGGATCATACACAGCGGCTCCGCCGATTTGAACAGGGACTTCATCAGGTGCGGCACTGCGATGCCAACAAAGGAGATGGGGCCGGCAAAGGCCGTGACGCAGGCGGACAGCACACTGGACAACAGGATCAGCGCCGTCCGGAAGGCCTGCAGGGGGACGCCCATATTCTGGGCGTAGACCTCGCCCAACTGGTACGCCCGGATGGGCTTGGAAAGCAGGAAGGTCAGCAGCAGCGTGATGCCGCAGACAACGGCCATAGTCTTTACGTTGTCCCAGCTCATGCCGGAGAAGGAGCCGAGAGACCAGTTGTGCAGATTCACGATGCTGGAATCGTCGGCAAAGGTCACGAGAAAATCCGTGAGCGCCGAGCAGATATAGCCGATCATCACGCCGCAGACCACCAGCAGGCTCATGCGCTTGACCCGCTGGGAGATCAGCAGCACGAAGCCCATGGACACCATGGCGCCCACGAAGGCCGCCGCGATGAGAATGGCGGAGGAGGTGGTCTTGCCCCGGCTCAAAAGCACCAGCATGGCCACGCACACCGTCATCTTTGCGCCGGAGGAGATGCCCAGCACGAAGGGGCCTGCGATGGGGTTATGGAAAAAGGTTTGCAGCAGATAGCCGGACAGGGACAGCGCCCCGCCCAGTATCAGCGCCGAGAGAAGCCGGGGCAGACGGATCTTCACGATGATCTGGCTCTGGGTAAAGCCCACATCGCCCCCCAGCAGAATGCGCCATATCTCAGACGCGGAAAGCGAAACGCTCCCCGCGAAAATATTCCAAAGTAAAAATGTGAGTAAAAGCAGGAGGAGCAGCAAAAAGCTGCCCCAGATGCGAAGTGTTCGGGTCTTGTTCATGCTGCTCCTCCTTATGATGTAAAAAACGCTCACTTCATCCGTGTCAGAAAGTGAAAAGCCGTATCCGGCGCGTCGTTCAACGCATGGTTCACGTCCAGAATGAGATCGCTCAGCTCCAGCGACTCCTGATAGAAGTTTTTGGTCAGGCACCACACATTACCGCTCTTGACGGCCTTGAAGTCGGCCATCAGTGGATCCAGTGCCACCAATTCGTCCAGCGTGTGCAGCTCACCATCGATGATGCTGTTGTAGATCAGCACATCGGCGTCCACTGCACCGTGGTAGAAGGATTCCATCTGAATGTTGATGGTGGACTGGGCGTTGTCCTCCGCCGATTCATCGAAGGAGACATAGTCTCCGCCTGCGATGGTGACACACTTCGCCACATAGTCCGTGGACTTGCGGACGTTTACAGCGCCGCTGCTGGTGATGTAGAAAAACGCCACAGTCTTGCCGGTGGGCTGCTGCTCCAGTACGTCCGCCACGCTGTCCATCTTCTCATTAAACAGCGCCTCGGCCTCGTCCTCCTTGTCCAGCAGCGCCGCGTACAGCTTGATCCACTCCATCCGACCCAAGGGCTGGGTCTCGTAGCTGGATGTCTCCACCAGCACGGGGATGCCCAGCCGCTCCAGTTGCTCCAGTACCGCCGGAGAGTGATAGATCATGGTGTTTTCCACCGCCAGATCACAGCCCTGCGACAGGATCAGCTCATAATCCGGCTCGGAGTACTTGCCGGCGTATACCAGCGCTCCGCTGTCCATGGCGTCCTTGGCACGCTGGATATACCAGTCCGACTGTTTTTTACCGCTGAGGGTGATGCAGTCGATGGCGTTCAGCTTGTCGAAGTAGTCCATGGCAGCGGCGGCTACCAGATAGATCTGGTCCAGCGGCTGGTGCAAAACAGTGACGCCGGAGGGGGTTCCGTCAGGCACCGCCGCGCCCTCCGCTACCAGCAGGTACACCCGGTCGTTGTTGATGGTGATGCGCTTGTAGCTCTCTCCGGCATACTCTACGGAAAACTGCTCCGCGTAGCGCAGGGGCATGGTGCGGTCGAAGACCAGCTCGTCCCACGACACGGCGGCGGTTT
>ULXK01020761.1_pt1 | contig 11882 bp, 8 predicted proteins | sample 1961201 | NCBI WGS metagenome assembly ULXK01 (sample SAMEA4835836, study PRJEB28245) | human gut metagenome | biome: gut microbiome; material: fecal sample | place: Denmark | collected 2008
GGAAGAAAGCGCGAGGATGGCGGCACTCCAGAAGATTCCCCAGCTTGACGGTCTTGCCGTTGCGCCGGTAGCCCCGGAGATGTTGGAGCAGATGCGAGGCGGCAGAAAGGTTCTTTGGCAGATGAAAAAGGCTGATCCTGAGCTGGAGAATGCTAAAAATATCCGGTTTATCACCAGCAACTACGAGGATCGGTTCAAAATCCCGGATGGCAGTGCGGTGGAGGTCGAGTATCCGAATCGAAAATTCTCAGCCCGCTGCGAATATATGGACGAATATCATCTGCGCCTTGGGTATGATGTTCTGCACATCTGCCAGCTGGCAGAAATGTTGGAACGCGGCGGCGGTACATGCCGTCCGGAGCCGCTGATTATGGAAGAGCGCAGTGCATGGGATTTGGGAAGCAAGGGCTTTCTTGCCATTCAGACCTGTGAGGACGGTTACGACTATACCTTATATCATAAGGACTTCATGGAAATTGACGGCGGCCAGATCGACAACCCGGAAATCAGCATGAATGCAGCCAGAGACCAGATTCTCTCGGATTATGGGTTCGGTGGCCGTACCATGACGCGGATTGACTATGATGAACTTTGTGATCGTGCAGAGAATGCAGAAATCAGCAGACGGGAATCTGTGCTGGGTAAACTCTCGGATTTATCGTCCAAAACGGATACGCCGGTGAAAGCTGCCAAGGCGAAGGAGGCGGAGCGATGAAGTACAAGCTTACGAAGGCGGAGCAGGAAACCGTCATCAATTTTGACAATGAACTGGATACCGCCAGTATTTACACCCATGACAGCCGCCTGATTAAGAAGCTTCGGGAACTGCGAAAACAGTATCCGGAGCAGTTTATTTTGGAGCACCGGGAGCATGGGTCGGTCACTTATACGATTCCGAAACGCTGTGTTGGTATCCGACCGCCGTACAGTGAAAAGCGGCGGGAACAGCAGCGACGGGAAGCAAAGGAAAACGGCCTGCCGTTTATGGAGAAGGGAGAAATGAATGATGGCAAGAATTGAAAAATGGGATGAAGTGCATGGAACGCAGGCACCGGACGAAAGAATGATGGCATTTCTCGACAGTGCCACTGACCAGTATGCAATTTTGCAGCTTCGCCGCAGCGAGGATACGGTATATGAACGCTTTTCGTCTATGCGCGAACTGGAACGGATGGGGCTGGAGCCTGATATTGACCATTATGAGGTGGTGTATACGGCTCCGCTTCTTCCCTACAAGGATCAGAATACGATGTTGGAGGAATTGTATGCGAAATTCAATGTTTCCCGCCCTGATGATTTTACTGGGCATAGTCTTTCTGTGTCTGACATCGTGGCTTTACGGCAGAATGGTGTTGTAAGCTGTCACTATGTGGATTCCATCGGATTCAAGGAACTGCCCGGATTTTTGAAACCGGAGAATTACCTGAAAGCCGCAGAAATGGCAATGGAAGACGATTACGGTATGATTGATGGCGTGATCAATAACGGAAAGAAGGAAGAACCGGTGGAGAAAGCATCGGTTCTGGATCAGCTGAAGGAAAAGCAGGAGGCGGTGCCGCCTGCATCGCCTCGCAGGTGCTGCGAAGAAAAGGAGTTATAAATGCGTTTTACGGATGACGAATGGATGCTCATGATGCTTTACAGCCCTGGCACACGAACAGGGCTGATCGAAGAGCTTCAAAAGATGCAGAAAAGTCTGACCGGCAGAGACAGAAACCTGCGCAGGTGGACGGCCTCGCTGCTTGCGAAACTGGCAGAGATGACGGATGCAGAATATGAGGCACTGGATTTGTATCCGGACGAATAAAGGAGAGGAGGAATAATACAGATGATGACGAAAACGGCTTATTATATGCAGATGGCGCAGGAAGCAGCGGCGCAGATCACTGGCAGCAAAGAGCAGTGGACTGCGTTTTTGACCACATCCGCACGGCTTTATAAGTATCCCTTTGCGGAGCAGCTGATGATCTATAAGCAGAGACCGGAAGCAACGGCCTGTGCAGAGTACGATCTCTGGAATGACCGGATGAACCGCTATGTAAAGCGTGGCTCCAAGGGCATTGCTCTTTTGGACATGCGCGGCGAGCAGCCGAAACTGCGGTATGTATTTGATGTGGCAGATACCGGAGAACGGAAGAATTCCCGTCCGGTACAGCTCTGGAAAATGAATGCGGAGCATGAGCAGCCGATCATTCGGGCACTGGATGCTGCATTTGATGTTCCTGTCGGTGCCGGGTCTCTGGAAAATCATATCATGGAAGCAGCGGAACGCCTTGCAAGGGATTACTGGGAGGAAAACCGCAGGCAGATCAGCGACATCGTTGCAGATTCCTATCTGGAAGGGTATGATGAACTCAACATCGGGGCTTCCTTTAAGAGAGCTGCCGCTGTCAGCATCGCATATTCCGTCTTTACCCGGACGGTGGGCAATGCAGATGACTATTTTGAACACGAGGATTTTCTGGACATCTTTGATTTTAATACGCAGGCTGCCGCCAATGTGCTGGGAACTGCGGTCAGCGAAATGTCCAGCCAGATCTTCCGGGAAATTGAACGCACGATCCGAACCTATGAAAGAGATAAACAGGCAGAAAGGAGCCAAAACTATGATGGAGCTGAATTACACGAAGAACGGCGATTACCTGATTCCGGACATCCAGTTGTCGGTGCAGGAACAGAAGCCGCTGGGCAAGTTCGGGAGGATGCGCAGAGCGTTCCTGCAGGAGAACAACACGCTGCTGTACAATCACCTGATCCTGACCGAGAAACTGTACCCGCACCTGTGGGAGATTCAGGAGACCGCGACCGCACGGATGGAGCAGATGATGGCGGAGCTTCTGAAAGCGAATCCGGCACCGGACAAGAAATCGAACCAGATGGCTTGGGTTCAGCACATGAACATGCTGAAATCGCAGGCAGAGGAAGTCATTCTGACGGAACTTATCAACAGTTGAACTTTATGAGCCTGTTTCAGTCCGAAGCAGAGCAGATTCAGAAAATTGATGCTGCGGCAGAGAATGCAGCCAGAGAAGCGGAGAGCGAAAAGCCCTCCGCTTTTGTCATTTCTGAGGATGAAATCGATCGGATGTTGCGGACAGGTTCTAATTTTGAAGGCGGAAAAATCCGTATTTATGCGCTGTACCAGCAGCAAGGGGACGCGAAAGAACGAGCTGCATTCCTGAAAGCAGAATACGGTCTCGGCGGTCACAGCTATACCTTTATGGATGGCAGTCGCGGTTTTGCCGATTATGACGGAAAAGGCATTCTGCTTCGCAATTATGACCATGACCGGGAAGTGCGCCTCACATGGTCGGCGGTGGATAAGCGGTTAGACCGGCTTGTGAAAAATGGTCAGTATTTGACTGCGCTGGAAATGGAAGAGTATCGGAAGCTGGAGCAGGAATACGGCGCGCCGCTTCCTATGCCGACTGCCGCCCATGTATTTCCGCCAACACCACCGGAACGCTACGATACCGGAAATGAGCATGTGGACAATATGCTGAATACGGCTGCGGATATCTATGCCCGGAGCGAGCTGGCAGCACCCCAGCGGTTTACCGTGATGGAAACTGACGATGGCTATGCGGTTTGGGATGATATTCAGGATGGCATTCATGTGGAGCCGGATGGTGTCAGCGAAGAGTTTACCAGCGAATGGGAGGCAGAGACCTACCGCCAGCAGCTAATTGAAAAAGTCCAGGAACGGGAAGCTAAAGACTGGCTCTATGTTGAACAGAGCAAACAGAATTTGCAGCAGGACATTCCATTCCCGGATGTGGAATTCGAAGAAGCACAGGAACCGGCTCAAGCAGAGACAGATCCTCTGGTGCTGGAAATGCAGGAACACGCCAGAGAACTTGCCAGAGAGTCAGGCTATTCACCGGATGAACGATTTGTAGTCACGATGACCGGCGATAATTTCCCGGATTCTAAGGATGCGTTTGCCATCTGGGATTATGTCAAAGAAGAGTATTACGGATATTCGGACGGAAAAGTGCAGACATTTGCCGATTATGTGAGTGCGTCAGAAGCGTTGCAGGGGATTCGCGGCAGGAACATGGAAGCTGAAAAAGAGCCAGCGACTGTGCAGCCAGAACCCGCAGCTCCGGTGCAGCCGGATTATCGTGTCGGCGATACGCTGTATCTGGACGGAAAGGCATTTACGATTGAAAAAGTCGGGCTTTTCGATGTGGAGCTTCGTGACCCGGATTCCGTGTATCCGATCTTCCGCTCGGAAAGCAAGGAAAATCTGGCAAGACTTTTGGGGCATGAGGAAAATGTTCACCTGCACAATCTGGTGGTTGATCTGAATCCTGGAAAAGAAGAAGCGTTCCGGGCAGGGCATGAAGCAAAACATGCAGAAAACTACCGCATCAACAGCTTTCACCTCGGCGAAGGCAGTCCTAAACAGAAATTCCGTGCCAACATGGATGCCATCTATACGCTGAAAACCTTGGAAAACCAGCACAGGGATGCGACACCGGAGGAACAGGAAACGCTGGCCAATTATGTCGGCTGGGGCGGACTGGCAGATGCCTTTGATACAGAGAAAACTGCCTGGGCTGGCGAATATAAGGAGCTGAAAGCAGCTCTTACGGAAGAAGAATATGCCGCAGCAAGGGCTTCGACTCTGAATGCGCATTACACCAGCCCTACCGTGATCCGTGCAATCTATGAAGCATTGGACGGTATGGGATTTGAGAAAGGCAATATTCTGGAACCGTCGATGGGTGTCGGCAACTTCTTCGGTATGCTGCCGGATTCCATGCTGGGAAGCAGGTTGTATGGTGTGGAACTGGATTCTATCACCGGGCGTATTGCGCAGAAGCTGTATCCGCAGGCAGAAATCAAGGTGGCAGGCTTTGAAACCACCGACCACCGCGACTTCTATGATCTGGCCGTGGGCAATGTGCCTTTTGGCAACTACCGTGTCAGCGATAAGCCATATGATAAACTCGGATTTTCTATCCACAACTATTTCTTTGCCAAGGCACTGGATCAGGTTCGGCCCGGTGGTATCGTGGCCTTTGTTACCAGCCGCTATACGATGGATTCCAAAAATCCGGACGCACGAAAGTATCTGGCGCAGCGGGCAGAATTGCTGGGAGCTATCCGACTTCCCAACAACGCATTCCGTGCCAATGCCAGTACGGATGTGGTGTCGGATATCATTTTCCTGCAAAAGAGAGACCATCCCATTGATATCGAACCGGATTGGGTGCATCTGGGGCTGACATCGGAGGGTATTACCCTCAACGGCTACTTTGTTGACCACCCGGAAATGGTGCTGGGTGAGATTACAACGGAAAGTACCCAGTACGGCAAGGAAGAATGTACGGTCATTCCGATTCCAGGTGCGGATCTGGGAGACCAGCTGCATGAGGCGGTGCAGCACATCGGCGGTCATTATGAAGCACAGGAGCTGGCACCGGAGGAGGAGTTGTCCTTGCAGGGCGAAACTATTCCGGCAGACCCCAATGTCAAGAACTTCTCCTATGCCGTAGTGGATGGGGATGTCTACTTCCGTGAGAACAGCATCATGCGGAAGGCTGACCTTTCTGCGACAGCCACCGGCAGGATCAAAGGCATGGTGGAGCTTCGCACCATTGTGCAGGAACTGATCGACTATCAGTTGAACGATTACCCGGAGGAAGCGATTGCCCAGAAACAGCGGGAACTGAATGTAGCCTATGACCGATTCGCCGATCAGTATGGGCTTATCAATTCCCGTGCAAATGCACAGGCTTTTTCGGAAGATTCGTCTTATTATCTGCTCTGCTCTCTGGAAAATGTGGATGAAAACGGCAGGCTGGAATCCAAGGCGGATATGTTCACCAAACGGACGATTCGACCGGAACGGGCTGTTACCAGCGTGAATACTCCGGCTGAAGCTCTGGCAATCTCCATTGGAGAGCGCGGCAGAGTGGATTTGCCCTATATGTCGGAGCTTTTAGGTACACCAGGGGAATATGAAAAAATCCAGCAGGAACTGCATGGTGTCATTTTCAAAGACCCGATGACGCAGGGCAGCGAGGAAACCGGCTGGGTAACAGCTGATGAATATCTGTCCGGCAATGTCCGGGAAAAGCTCCGCGTGGCAGAGTTGGCTGCGGCCTCTGACCCTGCCTTTGCGGTGAACGCGGAATATTTGAAGAAGGCACAGCCAAAAGACCTGGATGCTTCGGAGATTGATGTGCGTCTTGGTGCCATATGGGTCAATCGGGATTATATCCAGCAGTTTATGGAAGAAACCTTTGAACCGCCGTTCTATCTGCGCCGAAATATTGAAGTGAAATTCTCTCCCATGACGGCAGAATGGCAGATTACCGGCAAGAGTACACCGAGCCGGAACGATGTCCATGCCTATATGACCTACGGCACCAGCCGTGCCAATGCCTACCGGATTTTAGAGGATACGCTGAATCTGCGGGATATTCGTATCTACGATACCGTGGAGGATGCAGACGGTAAGCAAAAGCGAGTTCTGAATAAAAAGGAGACCACCCTCGCCCAGCAGAAACAGCAGGCCATTAAGGATGCGTTCCAGAATTGGGTGTGGAAAGACCCTTATCGCCGTGCGGAACTGGTGGAAAAGTATAACGAGCTGTTCAACAGTACCCGTCCTCGTGAGTACGATGGTTCTCATATCCGCTTTGGCGGTATGAATCCGGAGATCCGGCTGCGTGAACATCAGCAGAATGCCATTGCTCATGTGCTGTACGGCGGCAATACGCTGCTGGCCCACGAGGTAGGTGCCGGTAAGACCTTCGAGATGGCAGCTTCTGCTATGGAGGCAAAGCGGCTGGGACTGTGCCAGAAATCCATGTTTGTCGTTCCGAATCATTTGACCCTTCAGTGGGCAAACGAGTTCCTACGCCTGTATCCGAGTGCAAAACTGCTGGTGGCAAGCAAAAAGGACTTTGAGACTGCCCGCAGAAAAAAGTTCTGCGCACGAATTGCCACTGGCGATTACGATGCAGTTATCATCGGGCATTCTCAGTTTGAGAAAATCCCGGTGTCCGCAGAACGGCAGGAGCGGATTTTGACTGCCCAGATTGATGAAATCGAAAATGCTATTGCTGAGATGAAATCCCAAAATGGCGAGCGTTTCTCCATCAAACAGATGGAAAAGACCCGGAAAGGATTGGAGGCGAGATTGGAGAAACTCCGGGCAACCGACCGAAAAGACGATGTGATTACCTTTGAGCAGCTGGGCGTAGACCGGCTGTTCGTAGACGAGGCACACGCGTTCAAGAACCTGTTCCTCTACACAAAAATGCGCAATGTTGCGGGCTTGTCCACATCGGAAGCGCAGAAATCTTCGGATATGTTTATGAAGTGCCAATATATGGACGAGCTGACAGGCGGGCGCGGCATCATTTTTGCGACCGGCACCCCGGTCAGCAACAGCATGACGGAGCTTTACACCATGATGCGGTATCTCCAGTACGGCACGTTGCAGCAGAAAGGGCTGACCCATTTCGACAGCTGGGCTTCTACCTTTGGTGAGACCACCACGGCCATTGAGCTGGCACCAGAAGGAACCGGATACCGGGCAAGAACAAGATTTGCAAAATTCTTCAACCTGCCGGAGCTGATGAACATGTTCAAGGAAGTGGCGGATATCAAGACTTCCGATCAGCTGCATCTGCCGGTGCCGGAGGCAAAGTTTGAAACCGTGGTAGTGCAGCCCTCGGAGCATCAGCAGGCGATGGTGGCGGAGCTTTCGGAACGGGCGGCGGCTGTGCATTCCGGTGTGGTAGACCCATCGGTCGATAATATGCTGAAAATCACATCGGATGGCAGAAAGCTGGGGCTGGATCAGCGATTGATGAATCCGCTCCTGCCGGATGACCCCAACAGCAAGCTCAACGCCTGTGTGCGGAATGTGCTTCGGATTTATGAGGAAGGACAGTCGGATAAGCTGACCCAGTTGCTGTTCTGCGACCTCAGCACGCCGAAGAACGATGGAACCTTCAATGTCTATGAGGATATCCGCGCCAAACTAATTCAGTCCGGTGTGCCGGAAGAAGAAATCGCATTTATTCATGATGCCGATACTGAGGCAAAAAAGAAAGATTTGTTTGCCAAAGTGCGTACTGGACAGGTACGGGTATTGTTAGGTTCGACACAGAAGATGGGTGCAGGCACGAACGTGCAGGACAGGCTGGTGGCCGTGCATCATCTGGATGTGGGCTGGCGGCCTGCGGACATGACCCAGCGAAATGGTCGTATCATCCGTCAGGGAAACCGAAACAAAGAAGTGCAGGTTTATCAGTATGTGACGGAAGGAACTTTTGATGCCTACCTCTATCAGACACTGGAGAATAAGCAGAAATTTATCAGCCAGATCATGACCAGCAAATCTCCGGTACGTTCCTGTGATGATGTAGATGAGCAGGCTCTTTCCTATGCAGAGATCAAGGCACTTTGTGCCGGAGACCCGCAAATCAAGGAGAAAATGGACTTGGATGTAGATGTTGCAAGGCTGAAAGTATTGAAGGCGGATCATCAGAGCCAGCAGTACCGATTGGAAGATAAATTGATGAAATATTTCCCTGCGGAGATTGAGAAAACGCAAGGGTTCATCAAGGGCTTTCAGTCGGATATTCGGACGGTGGCGGCACATCCGCTGCCGGAAGAGGGGTTCTGCGGTATGGAGGTGAATGGCACACAATTTACTGAAAAAGCTGAGGCCGGTGAAGCAATCCTCGCGGTCTGTAAAGCCAATCAGAGTCTGGAGCCGGTGCCGCTTGGCAGCTACCGTGGTTTCAAGATGGAGCTGACGTTTGACAGCTTCCAGAAAGAGTATCAGGTGCTGCTGAAAGGTGAGATGACCCACCGAGTGCCCATCGGCACCAGTGCTGCGGGCAATATCCAGCGTCTGGACAATGCTCTTGCCGGGATTCCTGCAAAGCTGGAAAAGGCAGAACAGCAGTTGGACAGTCTTAGGAGCCAGCAGGAAGCGGCGCAGGCCGAGCTTGGAAAGCCGTTTCCCCAGGAGGCAGAACTGACAGAAAAGAGTGCAAGACTGGCAGAACTGGATGCACTGTTAAATATGGATGATCGTGGAAATGATGATCCAGACTGTGAGAGAACAACGGAAAAACCGTCTGTCCTGGCAGAGCTGCGTGACCGTGCTGGTCGCATTCCGCCGATGACACATCGGGATGAGGAGGTGGCACTATGAGTGTTCGGGAACACTGGATCAATGTCCGGGTGAACCCGGAAGAGCTGGCGAGGATTCGTGAAAAGCAGAAGGAATTGGGTATTCGGAATACCGGTGCCTATATGAGAAAGATGGCGATGGACGGGTACTGCGTAAATCTTGATTTGTCGGATGTGGCGCAGGTATCCATCCTTCTTCGCCGATGCAGCAACAACCTGAATCAGTACGCAAAACGCGCCAATGAATCTGGAAGCATCTATGCGGAGGATATCCGGGATTTGCAGAGACGGCTGGATGAACTCTGGGAGATGCAGAAGCTGATCCTGAAGAGGCTTTCTGGTATTCGCTGACGGCGCAAATGTGCGGGATTTCTGTAGCACATGGCACAGATGAAACTGTCTGTGCCGTTACATATTTTTTGGTCTACCTGTTGACATCGTGGTGTTTGGCAAGCAGGTACGATAAAATGAAGATGAAAAGAAAAACGAAGGGGTGAAATCCATGAAGATCGTATGTTTTTTGTTGAAGCTGGTGCTGAAAATCCTGTTGCTGCCGGTTGCGTTTCTGCTGCGATTTCTATGCTTTATCTGGAATCTGCTGATGCAGCTATCCCTGTGGGTGCTTTCGCCGGTTATGCTGTTCGTTCTTGGCTGCGGCATCTATTCGGTGGTTCGGGCGAGCTGGACGGATGTGTTCCTGCTGACCCTGATTGAGATGGGGTTGTTCGCAGCTGCGGTTGGTGCGGGCGGCATCATGGAACTGATGGAGCGGCTATGCGAGCGTGTAGAGGATGTTTTGGCAATTTGAGTTCAGGAGGGATTTGATGGATATTCAGTTTATGAAAGATTATTATGATTTACGATACGAAGAAACAGATGGAGAGAATCAGTTTGTGGATGAGACTGCTTATCAGGAAAAACAGTCTGAGCAATCGAAGATGGAAGACCAGCTGATGGAAATGGTGGGCGGCAGCGAATCTAATGTGTGGAAGCTATACGAAAGCATCATGTGCATCTATTTCGACATGGAAGAAATCATCAAGCAGGCCGTTTATTTGCAGGGAGCTTATGATCGGGAACGGATGTTAAAATGAGAATAGTGAATTGGTAAGAGCTGCCTTCGGGTAGCTCTTTTTAGATGGAGGAATATGAAAAATGGCGGCTACAAGACTAATTGCGCTGCATATCAATAAAGGAAAGACGGTAGCGCAGTGTCTGGCTGACCGTACTGATTATTCTGAGAATGCAGCAAAGACGGAAGATGGAAAATATATCAGCGCGTATGCCTGTGACGCAAAGACCTGTGATGAAGAATTTCTGCTTTCTAAACGGCAGTATGAGCATATCACCGGTAGAACCCAGGCTCATGATGTGATTGCATATCAGATTCGGCAATCCTTTAAGCCCGGAGAAATCACGCCGGAGGAGGCGAACAAGGTCGGGTATGAGACAGCCATGCGATTCACCAAGGGAAAACACGCATTTATCGTGGCTACCCATGTTGATCGTGCGCACATTCATAACCATATTATTTTTAACTCCACTACATTAGACTGCGCCAGGAAATTCCGAGATTTTCGCCTGTCCGGTCTTGCACTGGCAAGGCTCAGTGATATCGTCTGTCTGGAACACCGGTTGTCGGTCATTATCCGGAAGCCCTATGGGGAGCGACAGAAGAGAACGGAATACCCGGAGAAAAAATCGCAGCGGGATGAAATCTGCGAGTCCATTGATGCAGCATTGGCAAGAAAACCGAAAGACTTCCGGGAACTGATTGGAATTTTGCAGGAAGCAGGGTACGAGTATAAAGATGGAAAACAGCCTGCACTGCGGGGAAAAGGCCATGCCAGATTTGCCCGCTTCCGCTCTCTTGGCAAAGGATATTCGGTCGAAGAACTCTGCGAAGTGATTGCTGGGAATGTGGTTCATAAAAGCAAATTTGCAGAGAAAACCCGCACAAGCGCAAGGTCAGCACAGGTGCATCAGAAGGCAGAGCTGTCGTTCCTTATTGATGTCCGTGCCAAAATGCAAGCAGGCAAAGGTGCAGGGTATGCGCGTTGGGCGAAAGTCTTTAATCTGAAGCAAATGGCAAAAGCGATGATGTTCATGGAGAAGCATGGAATCAAGAGTTATGCAGAGCTGAAAGAAAAGGCAGATGGAATTTCTGAAAAATGTGATGCACTGCTGGAATCTGTAAAGGCAGATGAGGCACGGATGTCGGAAGTGTCGGTGCTGCGGAAGCATCTAATCAATTATGCCAAGACAAAAGATGTTTTTGCCGCGTATAAAGCATCCGGCTACAATCGAGAGTTCTATGAAGCTCATCGGGATACGCTGGCCTTACGTAGCGCAGCGAAAAAAGCGTTTGATGCCTATAAGAAAGAGAACGGCTCTGACAAAAAGCTCCCGCGCATCAGCGAGCTGAACGAAGAGTATGCGATGCTTCTGGAACGAAAGAAAAACTCCTATGCGGAGTACCGCAAGACCAAATCGGAAATGCAGGATTGGCTTGTGGCACAGAAGATTGTGCAGGAAATCCTAAAAGAGGACGAGCAGAAAAAAGAGCAGATGCATGAGAAGGAAGTGCGGCAGGAAGAAGAAAATAAAGAGAATAGTAGATGATGGAATGTCCGGTGCAGTGTGGGCGTAATGCTCATACTGCACCGGGCTTTTTTCTTTGGCAGGAACTGCCGTTAAAGCATCCGAAACGGATG
>ULXK01019858.1_pt1 | contig 11633 bp, 6 predicted proteins | sample 1961201 | NCBI WGS metagenome assembly ULXK01 (sample SAMEA4835836, study PRJEB28245) | human gut metagenome | biome: gut microbiome; material: fecal sample | place: Denmark | collected 2008
TGGATATGACCATTTCCGCCAAATAACCTAAGTTGAAACGGTTGCTCAGCGTCTGGTATTGGTTCCAGCGCCCTTTCAGTTGCAGCCAGCTATGCACTTTGCGACCAATCGGGGCTTCCGTCGTGGCGGAAGTGGGGGATGGAGTGTACTTCTCCGTACCGGTTACGTATTGGGCGATTAGGAATTGCTGTTTTCCGCTTATCGGGTATTGTTTGGCGTTGAGTGAGTTTTGCTCGATACTTAACGAACCGCTGAATAAATCGTACCAGCTATGGTCGAAAGAGGCGTTCGGGAAAGGTATCGTGGTGCTCTGCAAATAGAAATCGTTCAACCGTCCGTAGGCGAACCCGATCTCCGCTTTCGCGTGGTTGAGGAAGGGGAAGCCTAATTTTAGTTTCATGTACAGTTCTTTCTGCTTAATCATGGCGGGCACTATATCCTCATAAAAGAGGGATTGGCTTTCCGTGTATTTCTTGTCCGAGAAGACTCCTTGCCAATTTAAATAAGTGGGGATTTGCGTTTGCAGGTACATCCGGCCACTCAACATGACACCACTAAAGGAGTTACCCACTTGAAAGTTCGAGTTTACGTCGGCGGCGAACCGTCCCAGATATTGATACCCCAATCCTAGGTATAATTGATTCGCTTGATGAGACGATACGTTTCCACCGAAGCCAACCGTGATCTCTTCTTTCATCTTCACGTCCAGGTAAAGATCGAATTTCTTCTCTTTCCGGTTATAAACGGCATGCGGCATGATTTCCCTAATCTTGGAATAGGTCAGCATCTTGAAATAAGCCCGCTTGAACTCTTCCATGGAGAACTCGTTATTGATATCCCTGTGTAATTGGGCCTCTATGTATTTACGCTGGGCCTCGGATACGCCCGTCACGTAAATATTGCGGAAGATCAGCGGGGGAAGGTTCTCTTTATAGGCTTTCCTTCTTTCGGTAACCTCATTTAAAGGCACTTCCCGGGGAACCCGTTGCTTGATGGAGTCGATCATGGAAAGGGTACGTTTATACCCGATGTCCATAAGCTCCTTACCTTTCTGGAAATCCAATAAGGAGACGGTGGGGAAACTGAATTTAATCATCATGCCATCTTCTTCCGGTACCTCATAGTCGGTCTTTTGCATGATCATGGTCTCGATCTGGTTATAAGGATTCTCCGAAGGCTTTTTATTCCCTCCCGATACCGTCGATCCGAAAATGAAATCCGGGTGGAACGCATCTTTCATCGGGCCTACCGGGAAATTATCGTAGATACCTCCATCAAATAAAGGAATACTGTCTTTCCATATGGGCTGGAAGAAAAACGGGAAAGTCATGGAGGCACGTACGGCGTCTCCCAGATCCCCATTCTTAAAGATGATCGGCTTTTTGGTATATATATCCGAGGCCACGCAACGGAAAGGGACAAACAGGTTGTCGAAATTCCATCCCGCCTTTGCCGTCGCCTGCGAGAACAAGGCCATGAACGCCTGATTCATCTGTATGGGATTGATCAAGCTTTGCGGTAAGAAGCTAGCCTTGATCTGTAGGGAATCGGACATATCGATGGAGAAATGCGCGAATTCCGGGGTCGGGTAAGGCTCCTTGAAATAATAGGTATATTGCTCCTCCACCGTACCTGTTTGCCAATAGGAGAACTCCTTGGAAAGCATTAGCTCCAGCATCTCCTCGGGGGAATACCCCATGGCGTATAAACTACCGATAATCGCCCCGATGGAGGTACCGGTAATGTAATCGATCGGTATATTATTTTCTTCCAGCGCCTTGATCACTCCGATATGTGCCGCTCCTTTGGCACCGCCGCCACTGAGTACCAACCCTACTTTCTGGGCGGAAACAATTTGAATGGCTGCAAGGAATAAGGCTATGATAACGGTTATTTTTCTCATATGAACCCAATCTGTTTTTCTTCTCCAAATGTAAGAAGTATTTCTTTAGAAACATAAACATTTTGTTTTTTCGTATTGTTGAGTTATCAATACAATTAAAACAGATGATGTTATGAAAGAAAAAGATTTAAACAGGGAAGAACGGAATAAAACCGTTATGGAGACCGGTGCTTTGGTCATGGCTGAGTTTTATGCGGATTGGTGTCCTCATTGCCAGAGAATGATGCCGATCGTGAAGGAGTTCAAGGAATTGGAGAAAGGAAAATTAGAAGTAGTACAAATCAATATCGAGGAGGAGAGCGCTCTTGCCGATTTGTATACGGTGGAATCGGTTCCTACTTTTATCCTGCTACGGAAAGGGGAGGCTTTGTGGAGACAATCCGGCGAGATGAGCTTGGATAGGTTACGGAAAGTGGTCGAGGATGTCGTGAGCTGAAACTAAAAAAACCGTTCCCCCGAGAAGGAACGGTTTTTATATATGTGAGGATTGGTTTATCCGATCAGTTCTACGCTACGTTTGATGAATTGGCTTAGGGCCTCTCCTTTCAACATACCGTTTCCTAGCAGGGCAAGGTCGATCAACTGACTAACTGTCTTGTTCGTGCCGGCGTACTCGGCGAGAACTTGGTTGCGTTGCTCACGAAGCTCATCCAGCTTATGGTCGGTGTTGGTCATATCCTCTTTCTCTTGCGCCGTGATCTCATCTTCTTTCTTTTTGCTTTGAGCCTCACGTAAGTCGGCTTGACGAGCCTCCCATCCTTTGATATCGCCAAGGATCGGTTTTAACTTCTCGTCGCAAGCTTGCTCCTCTTCAGTTAATACTTTCTTGATCAACGGATGATCCGTATTCAATACGAAGTTGAAGCTATCCGGCATCTCGCCATAGAAAGACATACCCGGTTGCATAGCGGACATCTCACGCATTCTTCGCATATACTCGCTTTGTGTCAACATGACAGGGTTCGCGTTTTCGCCCAATGCCTCGAATGTTACGTAGAACTCGGTCTTGTTCAATTTCGGCATCTGGCTCTTGAATACTTCCTGCATGGCCGTTTTCTGCTCCTCGCTCAAAGTAACCTTGTTCGCATCTTCCTTGCGGATCAAGTTATCGATCGTATCGCTATCCACACGAACGAAGCGGCTCTTCTCGAATTTCTGCTCCAATTGTCCGATCAAGTGTACATCCAATTGTCCGTCCATATCCAAGACGCTGTAACCTTTGTCCTTTGCGGCTTGTATATAGCTGTATTGCTCGTCTTTATTGGTGGTATACAGATAGATTAAGTTACCCTCTTTGTCTGTCTGGTTGTCCTTGATTAAGTTCTTGTATTCCTCGAAAGTGAAGTATTTGCCCTCGACGTCCTTGAATAAGGCGAACTTAACCGCGCGGTCGTAGAACTTCTCATCAGTCAACATACCATATTGGATGAATAGTTTCAAGCTATCCCATTTCTCCTCGAACTGCGGACGGTCGTTCTTGAAGATCTCTTCCAAGCGGTCTGCCACCTTTTTGGTGATGTGGTTGGAGATCTTCTTCACGTTCTGATCGCTTTGCAAATAGGAACGGGATACGTTCAACGGGATATCCGGCGAATCCAACACACCATGCAATAATGTCAAGAACTCAGGAACGATACCCTCTACGGAATCCGTAACGAATACTTGGTTGCAATATAACTGGATCTTGTTACGATGCAAGTCGATATTGCTCTTGATGCGAGGGAAATATAAGATACCGGTCAAGTTGAACGGATAGTCTACGTTCAAGTGAATCCAGAACAACGGCTCATCCGTCATAGGATATAAGTCTCGATAGAACTTCTTGTAATCCTCGTCGGTCATATCGGCCGGTTTGCGAACCCACGCCGGTTTGGTGTCGTTGATTACGTTATCTTCGTCCGTATCTACATATTTGCCATCCTTCCACTCTTGCTTCTTGCCGAACGCGATAGGAACCGGTAAGAAACGGCAGTATTTTGTCAATAAGCCATTGATCTTATCCTTGTTCAAGAAATCCTTGTTCTCGTCGTCGATATACAGGATGATATCGGTACCGCGATCCTCTTTCGTCGTTTCCTCCAAAGAGTATTCCGGCGTACCGTCGCAGCTCCATTTCATGGGAACAGCGCCTTCTTTGTATGATTTCGTCACGATCTCTACTTTCTTGGAAACCATGAAAGAGGAGTAGAAACCAAGACCGAAGTGACCGATGATAGAAGCGGCGTCGTTCTTGTATTTCTCAACGAACTCCTCGGCGCCGGAGAAAGCGATCTGGTTGATGTACTTATCGATCTCCTCGGCTGTCATACCGATACCCCGGTCAGAGATCGTGATCGTTTTGTCATCGAACTTAACCTGTACGGTCAAATCGCCGAGTTCGCCTTTAAACTCGCCTACGGAAGAAAGCGTTTTTAACTTTTGGGTAGCGTCTACCGCATTGGAAACAAGTTCACGAAGGAAGATTTCGTGATCACTGTATAAGAACTTCTTGATAATCGGAAAGATGTTTTCCGATGTTACTCCGATGTTACCTTGTTTACTGCTCATAGTCTGAATATCTTATTATTTTATTGTTATTTTGTGCGTATTCCTATCTTGATCATTCTCAAGATCCGCCTATTCCTATACAAAACGAATGCCAAAGTGTTTCGGATAAACTATAAATGACAAAAAGGCAGATGCCGGCTGATAGATTTGCAGCCGGGCATAGTTTGATCAAACCATATCATCTCCTGTCTTGGCGAATGTAACACGGATGGTTTTATGGAATGGGATAAAGCGGGATACGATCGCTATGAATAAGGAGATGACTAATAAATACCCCAGTATCTCTTTTAACGCCAATAATAAGCTTTGTTGCTGTAACGTATTATAGAGTGTACTGGTAGCCATTTGCGCTGCCTCGTCGTAGGGATGCCCTTGGGTCAAGGCATTGCCAAGCGCTTGGTTATAGCGTGAGGCGGCTAGAGGATCGGCCAGCGTAACGGTTTCTGATAAGGAATACATATATTTTTGTTCCAAGCGATATAGTATATTACTGTAAAAAGAAGTCGCCATGATGGGGGATAATACTGAACGGAAAATGATGAGAAAGAAAGCGTTTGACAATAAATATTTAGGATTTAAATCTTCCACGGCAAATAAGGCGAAAGCTATGATTAGAATCATCATGCCCAATCCCCTGAGGAATATAGGAAAGTAGAGCATCTCGTATCTGCTATCCGGTGAGATCCCGAAATAAAGGCTCCCGAAGAACAGGACGAAACAACTCATTCCTCCCGCTATCAAGAAACGAAACCGCCAACGTTGCCACCGGAACCACCAAAAACAGATGAACGCCCCCAAGACATATCCCGGAAGCAAATAAGTATAAAGGGAATAGGTATGGGTACTGTCTACCTTTAAGATACTAGTCAGGTAACTAGTCAACAAGGTAGTAGAAGTACTGAAAAACATGACAAGCATCATATAGAAATAACCGATAATAGCTTTCGGCTGGTATAAAGGCGCCAGATTCACGTACGGACGTTCCGAATGATATTGATACCAAATAAATAAAGCGATCAATATCGGGGCGATCATGATATAAAGGCAAATCTTGGGGGATGCCATCCAGTCGAGTACTTTCCCGTAATTAATGACATACATAAGCATTAACAATCCGGTGGATATGATGAACATTTCCCGGATGTGTAGATCGGCCAAGGGGATGGACTTGATCGGCCGGTTATGGCGGAAGCAGATGATTACCATTACTATGGCCAATAAAATCATTAGCATCATGAAGTAATACATATATTTCCAGTCGTAATGGTAGGCTAACTGTGCGGTAACAAGCATGGATGCTTGTCCCCCTCCGAAAACAAAAGGATAGAAGTAGGAATAGAATTGGCTACGTATATTTTTAGGGCTGAATATCTTTTGTGCGTACCGGATAAACCACAGCATGAGAAACCCTTTCAGGAAACCGATCGCGAAACTACAGACGATCAATATGTCGGCGTTCTGGGAGCGGGCACAGATCCAGCTTAGGAAGAACTGGGCGACTAAATCCGCCAACAATAAGAATTTGATGGAGAAGGCTTCTAATATCTTCGGAATAATCGGATAGGATAACGCCATTCCCGCCGCTGCCGCGTAATATCCCATGGTTATATCCTCGGTGTTCGTGCCTAGCGTGTTTGATACCTCCAGCATACTGCCGGTGTACGAACCGTTTAGCATCGTAACCGGAAGAATAACGATGAAGATGCAAATCAATCCTAACCAGTCCGGCACCCATTGGCGGATCGGTGCCCCAAGCTCTTTCATCGTGATCATTTGCGTAAGGCTTCTGTTTCAACCATCATGCCTGCTCTTAAATATTGCGTATCTTCTTGCGATAGATTTTCCAAATCTATCCGTACCGGGATACGTTGTTGTACCTTGACGAAGTTTCCGGCGGAATTGTCGGTCGGGACCAATGAGTATTTGGAGCCTGTGGCGTCGGAGATTGCGGTTACCTCCCCGTTGAATATCTTTCCCGGCAATGCGTCTACCTTGATACGTACTTTCTGCCCGATATAGATGTGGGGGATCTGGGTCTCCTTGTAATTGGCCGTGATCCATTTGTCTTTATCTCGTACGAGGTAGGATATCGTTTGTCCGGCTTGCACGTATTGTCCGGGCTCTAAGGTCCGTCTGCCTACATGACCGTCGTAAGGGGCGGTTATAACGGTATAGGAAAGGTTTAACCTCGCTAAATCCAGATCCGCTTCTTTTCGTAAGATCGCCGCCTCGGCTCCTATTGTCTTCTTGCTGGTTTCGGTGAATTGGGAGAAAGCGGCTTTCTTTTGTTCCACCAACGCCTGATATCGGGCTTGCGCCGCCTCGAAAGCGGCCTTGGATTGCTCGTATTGTTGCTCGGGGATCGATTCTTCTTTCAGCAGCCGCTCAAATCGGTGATAATCCTGTTCCAGTTGCCAAAGCTTGGCTTTAGCCTCGGCGATGTTGGCGTCTTGTACGGCGATGTTCGTATGGGAGGTCTCGATACCGGAACGAAGTACGTCTTGTGATCCTTGGGCGTCGATCAACGCGGCCTCTGCCTCTTTTACCTTGATCCGATATTCCCGATCGTCCAATATGAGAAGTGTGTCCCCTTGGTGAACGTACTGGTGTTCCTTGAAACGGACCTCTTTTATGTAGCCGGAGGCACGTATATTTAGTGGGGCGATATATTGGTCCACAAAGGCATCGTTTGTCACCTCATAATTGATGTAACGCCAGAAATAATTGGCTGTCCACCAAATGCCGGAACCGGCTAAAAGGATACATATGGAGTTTAATACTATATTCCGTGTCCTTACTTTCTTTAGTCTTTGATGTTTCTCTTTTAATTCGTTTGCCATAGTCGTTGTTTCTTTTTAGAGACGGCCGCAAGCCTTCTGTAGTTGATAGTAAGTGTAAATCACGTGGGTACGGGTATTCGTGAGCTGTAGCTCCGCGTTGAGGAGAACCGAGTTCGCGTCGAGTAAGTCGGTTAGGATCGCCAATTGGTTTAAATACCGGTTTTGCATGATCCTGTAGTTCTCTTGAGCTTGCCGTACGGATAACTTCAAGGCTTCCACTTCTTGTAGAGCTTCCTTATGACGTAAGAACGCGGTGCGCACTTCTATACGGATTTTCTGTTTTTTCTGTTCCTCCTCGTTTTTATGTAACGAGACCATCCATTTGCTTTCCTTTATCTTATGGTTGTTTTTATATAAAGAGGATAAAGGGTAGGAGAGCGACAGACCTATGTTCCAGTTGTTATTGTACATATCCGCTAATGTTCGGGAGACTGGACGTGCCAATGTGTTCGACGCATATAGCGATAGGCTGGGTAGCGATGAGGCTTTAGTCAAACGTATATCGTTTTGGGCTAACTCTGTTTGTTTCCGGAGTAGACGTATCGCCGGATCATTGGAATAGGCTTGGGCTACATAATCTTCGTAAGTTTCTAAAGATACGGTTTGGTCCAGTAACGTGGTGTCTGGCTTGAGCAACAGATTCTCATCGAGACCGATCAGGATATCCAATTGCTGTGATACCAGTATGAGGCTATTATCCGTTTCTTGCAAGGATAGGCGGTCGTTGGTTAATTGCATCTCGCTTCTTAATACGTCGTTATTGGTTATCAGTCCCTCTTTTTTCATACGCCGGATATCTTGCAGGCGGCGTTCCGATTCCTCGATATTACGGGAAAGCACCTCACGTTGTTTAAACAGGCTGAAAAGACCGATGTATTGATTTAATAGACCGAGCTTGATCTCACTTTGGTCTGTGAGCGTTTGTAAAGAGGCGACTTCTTTCTCCAGATCCGCTTTCCGGATGGAATACCGGATTTTACCGCCTTGGTATATCGGTTGGGTAAGGTCGATGGCATAGTTCTGGGACCAATCGGGCGCTTCCGGGCGAGTCGGATGGGCGAGTCCTTGCTCAAAGAGGATCGGTTGCCCTACATATCCACCTTTCAAGCCGATTTGCAGGTCTGGCAATTGTGCGGAACGTGCCGTATGGGTTCTCTCTTGCGCTATCGATTCTTTTAAGACGTCTGCTTGGATCTGCAGACTATGCCGTACGCCTCTCTCGAAAAGCTGGTCGATGGTCAAGAAGAGCGAATCGGTTTGGGCGATTGCCGGAAATGTAGCGACCGTCATACAAAAGAGGCTCAATACGTGCTTTTTATATATTCTCAAGGACATTATGTACTGCTTTTAATTCGGATAACATGGTTTCTACGTTCTCTATTCCGATAATATGCTCCGCATGTACATAAACCTGATCAAGGATCGGGCGAATTTGCTTTTTGAATTCTTCTCCTTCCGGGGTTAGGAAAACCAGTTTGTTCCTCCGGTCCTCGGGATCTTCTTTCCGATGGACGTAGCCTTTCTTCTCTAAATTGTTCATTAGGTTTGTCAGACAAGCCTTATCCTTTGCCGTTCTCTCTGCCAAGACCTGTTGGGTGATACCTTGTTCGTGCCATAGGCAACTCAAGATTTGAAGCATCTCAAATGTTATACCGGCGTTGTTCTTTTTCAGCGTTCGTTGCATAGACCGACGAAATGCCATGCGTGTGCGGACAACTTGTAACATAAGTTCCCGGAATTCTTTACCTTCTACCATTACTTATAATTCTTTTAAACTTGCTGGGCGCGAAGATAGCGTTTTTTCTCGGATTAGTCAAATGTTTAACTAATTAGCGTCTTGCTAATAAAGTATGTTTGCCATCTAGGTGGCACAGCTTTGCCATCGGCGTGGCACGGGCTTGCCATCACTATGGCACGGGTATGCCATCAGCGTGGCACAGCTGTGCCAAGGCGATGGCAGATGTTGGCACAGTATGTGTATGAAAGACAGGTGTATAGAATGAAGGCGTAACAAACCCGTGGAGTGATTCGTTACGCTTTCTGTTTAGTTCTCGTTTACGAGTTTAAGATGCATTCTTCTTTATCCAAACGCCTCCTTCAATTGCTTCACCCATCGCTCGATTCGTTTGTCGGTTTGATCCGGTTGGTTTTCCAAATCGAGGACTAAGCCTAGTAGTTTGCCATTTTTCAAGGCTTTGGAGGCATTAAAGAAATAATCATCCGAAGAGGTCTCGCCTACTAAAGTCGCTCCACAGGAGGTGAAAGCGTCCGCCAATATGCCGACTCCATCGGCGAAATTATCCGGATAATTCGTTTGATCTCCAAGACCGAAAATAGCGACCTTCTTATTTTTAAGGTCTAAAGTGACCAGTTCCGGGATGATCTCGTCCCAATAGGTGGGAAGTTCGCCATCGAACCAAGTAGAGGTTCCTGCGATTATATGGTCGTAAGCCTCGAAATCTCTTTTCCATGCGCTTTCAATAGGGATGATATCGATCTGATCCTCCCCGAAAGCTTTTCTTATTTTATTGGCGACAAAGGTTGTTTTCTCTGTGCCCGTTCCGTAAAATAATCCTGTTTTCATTGTGATACTTTTAAAGATTTAACGAATGTGGATCTAATAAAGCAGCAGTTCTTTTGCCGCATGATAGATGGTCTCCTCGTTGGGGAGGATGGCCCGTTCCAAGACCGGATGGAAACCAACCGGAGTGAATAGGGAACCTACCCGTTGGATCGGAGCATCCAAGTACTGGAATAGTTCCGAGCCGATGATGCCGGCAATTTCCGCTCCGAAGCCAGAGAAGACCTTGTCCTCATGTACGATCAATACTTTACTGGTTTTCTTCACCGAGTTGAAGATCGCCTCTTTATCCAATGGTATCAAGGTACGAAGATCGATAACCTCCAGTTCCCAGCCTTTTTCTTTGTAAAGAAGCTCGGCTACGTTGAGGCAAAGATGGGTCGTATTGCCATAAGTGATGATTGTCAGATCTTTTCCCGGACGGCGTATGCGGGCTTTCCCGAACGGAACCTCGAAATCCTCGGGGACAAAGGTGGAGGCTTCTACCGCGTTGTAGAGCGCTTTCGGTTCCAGATAGAGCGTAAAGCCTTTAGAACGCATGCTCGTCCGCAACAGCCCGGCGGCATCATCCGCGAAAGAGGGATAAACAATCCGGGCACCGGGCAGTGAGGTCAATGCGCCCTCGATGGTCTGGGAATGATAAAGTCCTCCTCCGATATAGCCTCCGGAGGCTAGGCGCAAAGTGATGTTTGGGGTAAATTGCCCGTTGCTGCGCCAATACTCATGCGTACATTCCACGTATTGCTCGACGGCCGGCCAGAAGTAATCGGCGAATTCCGCGCCCTCGATCACTACATGGATCTTCGGGTCAAAGCGGCACATACCGTTCGCTGTCCCTACGATATAATCCTCGGCGATAGGGGCGTTGAAGACTCGCTCGATACCGAATTCTTGCTGCATGCCTTTCGTGATGTTGAATACGCCACCCTTTTCTTTATTGGCTACATCCTGTCCCCAGATAAACGTATCCGGGTTGTGCCGGAACTCCGCTTTCAACGTCTTGTTGATCGCCGTAACTAGCGTTTCTTTCTCTCCTTCCTCGTTTTGAACACCTTCTTTGTATTTTTGAGGTTGATAAGGTTCCGGGAGGACGTAATCCTTGACGGTAGACGGATCGGGATCGGGGGCGGCCATCGCTTTCCGATTGGCGGCTTTCAGGTCTTTAGCCGCTAGATCCGCGATCTCTTTCAATTCTTCCTCGGTGAAACGTCCGTAACGAATCAGCATGCGATGGAATTTGTATAAAGGATCGGCGGATTTTACATAGGTAAGCTCGTTCTCATCACGATACAAGGTATGTTTATCGGAGTTTGAGTGGGAGCCTATCCGTACGCAATTGGCCTGAACGATTACGGGAGTCCGGTTGGCGATCGCATACTCTTTGGCCTCGGTCATGGCATTCATGGAATCGAACACGTCTTTTCCATTGCAATGGATAATACGTAAATTCTTGAAGCCAGAGAAGTTATCGGCAACTTTACGATTGGCCGTCTGGTCCTTTTTGGGGACAGAGATACCATATCCATTGTCTTGGAAGACAAAGATAACCGGCAGTCGCTCATTGCTGGCGCCATTGATTGCCTCATACACATAGCCTTCGGAAGCGGCCGATTCACCGTGCGAGGTAATCGCTACGCCTTTCTGTCCATAGTAAACCATCGCCCGTGCCACGCCGGCGGCATGGAGATCGTGAGTCGCCGTAGCGGAAGAAACGTTCTCGATATGCCATTCCATCTTAGAGAAGTGGTTAGACATGTGGCGG
>ULXK01016847.1_pt1 | contig 11503 bp, 4 predicted proteins | sample 1961201 | NCBI WGS metagenome assembly ULXK01 (sample SAMEA4835836, study PRJEB28245) | human gut metagenome | biome: gut microbiome; material: fecal sample | place: Denmark | collected 2008
GGGACAGTGGACGCCTACAAGCTCACGTCGGAGATGGCAACCACTGAGGAGTATGCAGAGACGTACAAATATGCCCACAGCCTGTTCGTGGCGGACTATGCCGTAACGTACGCGGCAAGCTGGGATCATTTGAATGCCATAGACATGATTTTTGGCAAAGACTACGCCGCCGGCGGCGTGGATTATACGCTGCGCGCGCCGTCCGAGGGAAGTGATTATACAGGCTCAGGTGATTCAGAACGCGGCACGCCCCAAAGCAACGAATGGGACAGGCTGCTGGACAAGGACGACGGATATATCAAAAACTGGAACGGGATTTTTTCGTGTGGACAAGATTCTGTGATCAGATTGTCGTGGCGCCGTACGGTTCGCGGGCACTATTCGAGCCGCTTCTGTGGCCACCGCGACGCTGCGGGCCAAAACCCGCAGGTCGGTTTCCGCCCCGTCCTTGAGGTTTTGAACCATGGCACGATAGGTCCTGACGGACTGAAGGACGTTACCCTTGACCTTGGCGGCGGCAAGCTGGGCGATGAAAGCAGCATTCGGATCATCGTGAAAAACGGCAGCGAATTTACCGCGCCTGCGTCCGACGGTCTGACCCGCCCGGAGGGAGCTACAGGCAATTACTTTATGTGGCTTGGCAGCGACGGCAAGCTCTACGCGCCCGGTGATAGCGTTCCGGCGGATGTAACCACGCTCACGGCGCGGTTTGTGCCAGACACCTACACCGTCATCGTGACCACGGATACCCTGCCGGACGGCAAGACAGGCAAGGCTTACAGCCATACCCTGACCGCCATCAGCACAGCGCCCATCACATGGAGCATTGATGAAGGCGTGCTGCCTGCCGGCTTGAACCTGAACGAAAAAACCGGAGAAATCCGCGGCATACCCACTGCGGCGGGAACCGCCACCTTCACCGTCAAGGCAGAAAACAGCGAGGGCAGCGACACAAGGGCGCTGAGCATTACCGTGAACAACGCTGTCGAGCAAACCCCCGTGCGCTATCTGGACGCGGACGGCAAGGAGCGCTTCTGCACCGAATACACGGTGCTGGAAAGCGTTATCATCGAGGATTTTTTCAATAGCGACAACAAGTGGTACGATATGCCCGCAGGCTGGTACGTGGTGGAGGGCGACGTGACCATCACGCCCCGTTTGGACACCTACGGCGCGGTCAATCTGATACTAACGGACGACTGCCACCTCACGGTACCGTGGGGCATCAACGTGAAGGAGGGCGACACCTTCACCATATACGCCCAGAGCACCGCTGAGGCATCCATGGGCAAGCTGACGGCGTGCCTCCCGGAATGGTCTGATCATGATAAGAGTGTGTGGCCTGTGGCTGGACTGTCCGGCATCGGCGCCGGTGTGCGCGTGTGGGCTGCCAACGACAACTTCTATGAAAACGAGGGTACGATCATCATCAACGGCGGCAATATCCGCGCCAGAGGACAGTACGGCTCCTCCGCCATCGGCGGATCGGATTATGAACACAACGTTTCCTCCGACGGAGATATGCCCGGCAATATCAGGCAAGGCGGCAGCATCACCATCAACGGCGGCATCGTCTGTACCGAGCTCAGGACGAGCGGCGGCGCTCACACTGCAGACAGCTTTGGGATCGGCACATGCGGCGGTAATGGCGGCAGCGTCACCATCAACGGCGGCACGATCATCGCCGAGGCCTCCAGCAGCGCGATCAGTAGCGGCCGGGGCGGCAGCATCACCATCAACGGCGGCAATGTGACCGCTCACGGCGGTATCAATCGCTATGAAAACCAGCCGCTATACGCGATTCCCGGAAACGGGATTGGCCCGCTTGAGGGCGGCAGCATCACCATCAACGGCGGTACTGTCAAGGCATCTTCCGAGGGAGATGGCTTTGGCATCGGCGGAGCCGGAGTTCACCACACGGCGGAAATGCACATTACCATCAATGGCGGAACGATAGAAACCACGGCAAATCGCAATAACGCCGCCATTGGCGACAAAAGCAAACAAAAGAGCAGCGTCACCATCACCGGCGGCGTCATCCATGCGGTCGGAAAAGGCAGCGCGGCAGGCATCGGCAGCACCGGCGACATCCGCATCACCGGCGGTGAGATCTCCGTTTTCGCCGAGGGCGGCGGCGCAGCCATCGGCAGCATTGGGGGAGTGGATTGCAAAAGCATCACCATCAACGGAAATGCGATCAAATCCATTTCCAGTAAGGACGGCGCCTGCATCGGCGGAACCACCGGCGGAAGCGTCGGAAGCATCACCATTTCGGACGCAGAGCTTCCGCTTCTCAGCGCCGAAAAGATTCTGATCGGCTGGGACGCAGACTCGCCGAGCGGGAAGCTCACCATCCGAAACTGCCGCGTTGAATCCACGGACACACTCTCCGTTCTCACCGACGGGATCCGCGTGGGCAGCAATAGCGAGCTCGTCATTGAAGAAAGCGAGATCAGGCTGCCGCATTTTAGAAGCATCCGCGTCGGCGGCAATGGGAGCATCGCCGTCCGGGATTCCGATCTGCACACCTACGGCATTTTCATGGACGAAACCGCGCAATCACCGAATGACGCAAAGACGCTGAAAAAGCTGGAGATCACGAACAGCACCGTGTTGACGGGCGATATCATCGGCGCTCGTGGAGGATATTCTTCCGTTGAAGAGGTCGTGATCCACGACAGCAGCATCCGTCTGAACGATGCGTACACCTATAATTACTGCACGATTGGCGGCGGCACCAATGGTTCCTTTGGCAGCATCGACATTCAGAACAGCCAAATCCATATTCCGTCTTCAGGCGGAAACACGGCCATCGGCAACGGTTGGCAAGTCTATTACAATCGTGAGAGCCGTATCCGCATTGCGAACAGTGAGGTGTCCGTTCGTTGTGCTTCGCTCGGACCCGCCATCGGCGCAGCGTGGGACTCCGGCAGCGGTCGAATAAATATCCTCATTGAAAACAGCACCGTGAGCGCAAAGGGCGGCAATTTGAGGACTGACGGAAACTATGTTCCCGGCATCGGGAAAAATGCGCTCGGCAGGGCTCCGGAGATTGGAATCCAGATCCTGAACAGCACGGTGGACTCCTTCCGGCTTACGGAAAAGGGGGGCACAGACTATGTCCATGACGACCTGCACACAAAGGAGCTGCCCGGCATTCCGGCGGAAAACATCTCCATCTGCGGCAGCACCGTCAACGAAAGACCATTGACCATAGCTTTGACGAATACGGAAAATGTACGCTCTGCGGCAAGTATGATCTTGGATACTGCTATGAGCATGGGCTTCTGACGATGGAGGGGCTGACGGACTGCGTCTCAGACGGCAGCGAAAAGAAGCTGACGGGGCTTTCCCATCAGACGGGCGAGAACGAAACGAAGCAGCTTACGGAGAACACAGACTACACCGCCATCTATTCCAACAACGTCCATCCCTACACCCTCAAACCGGACGACGAGGGCTTTGACAGCGAAAAGGCCCCCAAGGTGACGCTGTACGGCACGGGGAACTACTGCGGCAAGGTGGAGCACTATTTCACCATCAGCGAAAACGCCGCCGCCCCCACCATCACCACCAGCAGCCTGCCAAACGGCAAGGTGGGCGAGGCTTACAGCGAGGCCCTGACCGCCGACGGCACCACGCCCATCGCATGGAACATTATCGGCGGCGCTCTGCCTGACGGCCTGACGCTGAACGAAACCACCGGCGAGATCAGCGGCACGCCTACCGCAGCGGGAACCGCCAGCTTCACCGTCAAGGCTACCAACAGCGCGGGCAGCGATACGAAGGAGCTGTCTATTACGATAGCCAAAGCCGCGCCTGCTGAGCACACCGTCACTGTGACCACAGAGGGCGGCGGAACGGCTTCCGCATCTCCCGCAAAGGCTGCGGCCGGCACGGAGATCACTCTGACCGCCACGCCCAACGAGGGCTACCACTTTAAGGAGTGGCAGGTCGAATCTCCGACAGGACTTGTAATCACCAACAACAAGTTCACCATGCCGGACAGCAATGTAGAGGTCAAGGCAATCTTCGAGGAGGATGCACCACCTGCGCCTACCGAGTTTACCATCACCGTGAAAACGGATGGAAACGGCACAGCTTCCGCATCTCCCGCAAAGGCTGTTGCCGGTGCGGAGATCACTCTGACCGCAACGCCCAACACCGGCTATCACTTCAAGGAGTGGCAGGTCGAATCTCCGGCAGGACTTGTAATCACCAACAATCAGTTCACCATGCCGGACAGCAATGTAGAGATCAAGGCTATCTTCGAGGAGGACGCGCCTCCCCTGCCTACCGATCCCGCTAAGCCCAGCATCAGCGTCGCAGGAACCTACACCTACAATGGCTCCGAGCATACCGCGACCGTGAACGGTTATGATCCCGCCACTATGGACATCTCCGGCAACACCGCCACAGACGCAGGCGATTACACCGTTCGCGTCACATCCAAGACCGGCAAATGGGCGGACGGCAGCACTGAGGCCGTGACCGCAGCGTGGAGCATCGGCAAAGCCACGCAGGAAGCGCCCATTGGATTGAATGGTGTCGCGCCCACTACTGAGGGCGGCAGCGACGGCAAGATCACCGGTGTGACCGACAAGATGGAATACCGCGCGGCGACGGGCAGCAACTACACGGCCTGCCCCGATGGTGAAATTACCGGTCTCTCCGCCGGCACCTACTTCGTCCGCTATGCGGAGGATCACAACCACTTTGCCAGCTCCGATGCGGAGGTCACGGTGGGTGAGGGCGCGTCGCTTGCGGATTGTACGATCACCTTCAACGCAGGCGGCGGCAGCGGCAGCATGGAGCCTGTGACCGTCAAGGCAGAGACGAATTACATCCTGCCCGCCTGCGGCTTCACCGCTCCCGCCGATCAGGAGTTCAAGGCTTGGGAGATCGGCGGCACGGAGTACAAGGTGGGAGATTCCTACACCGTGCTCGGGGATACCGAAATCAAGGCGCTGTGGGAAAACAGCGTTATTACCCCCACCACCTACACCGTCACCGTCGGTAATGACGGAAACGGCACCGGCACCGCAACTCCTTCCACCGCTGTGGCCGGTACGGAGATCACCCTGACTGCCACGCCAAACACCGGCTACCACTTCAAGGAGTGGAAGGTCATCAGCGGCGGCGTGACCATCAAAGACGATAAGTTCCTCATGCCGGACGACAACGTGGAGGTCAAAGCCATCTTCGAGAAAGATGCACCTCCTACACCCACCGAGTTCATCGTCACCTTTGACGGCAACGGCGGTACGCCCTCTGTCGGCAGCATGACCACCACCGATCAGAAACTGAGTTCGCTGCCCAGCGCCTCCCGAAGCGGCAGTTACAGCTTCGATGGCTGGTACACCGAAAAGAGCGGCGGCACAAAGATCACGACGGCTACCGTATTTTCTGCAAATACCACCGTCTACGCCCACTGGACCTACACCGGCGGCGGCTACAATCCGCCCGTCACCTACTACACGCTGCGCTTTGAAACAGGCGGCGGCAGTGATATTCCCAGCGTGCGGGAAGCGTACAATGCCTACATTGACCTGACGGGGTATGTCCCCACCTGGCGCGGGCATACCTTTATCGGCTGGTACAGCGAACGCAGCCTGACAAACAAGGTTTCCGGTGTTTATCTGACGAAGGATATGACCGTGTATGCACTCTGGCGCGCGGACGATAATCCGGGCACAGGTGCGAATCCCTTTACCGATGCTTCTGAAAAGGACTGGTTCTACGGCGATGTGATGTTCGTCTACGAAAACGGATTGATACTCGGCACGAGCAAGACCCTGTTCAGTCCGCATGGGACGGCAACGCGCGGCATGATGGCGACCATTCTCTGGCGCATGGAGGGCAGCCCCGCGCCGAAGGGCAAAAACAGCTTTACCGATGTGGAGGCCGGAAAGTGGTACGCTGACGCGATCACATGGACGGCGGAGAACGGCATCTTTGCGGGCTACGGCAAAGACAAGTTTGGTCCGGACGATCCCATCACCCGCGAACAGCTTGCAGCCATCTTCTACCGCTACGCGGACTACAAGGGCTACGATCTGACCGTCAAGGGAAACCCGGATACGTTCAAGGACGCAGACAAGATCACGGATTACGCAAAGACGGCGATGCAATGGGCGGTCGGCAGCGGTCTTGTAAAGGGAAAATCCGGCAATCTGCTTGACCCGCAGGGCACGGCGACCCGCGCTGAGATCGCCGCCATGCTTCACCGCTTCATTGAGAAGTATGAGCTGGTGCAGGGCAAGGCTCCCGGCGGCCTGATGGGCTAGATCGACCCGAAGCGGCTGCAAATCCCCAAGACCGGCGACAGCAGCGTGTTAGGCTTGTGGGGAATCTCCCTCTGCGCATCTCTTGCCGGATGCCTTGCGCTGACCACATGGCAGATCAGACGGCGACGTGAGGAAGAATCGCTGCAAATCATCGAAAAGTAAACAGGCTCACCTTTAGGGGCGCGGGCAAATAGCCCCGCGCCCCTTTTCGAGTTTCATTCGTCAGGAAAGGCGGTTGCTCTTTTGAGCAACCGCCTTTCACCATTTCTATCCAATTGAGCAGAAAGAAAATGAAAAACATAGCACAAAAGCAGAGAAAATCCAGCCAGCCGCGCAAAAACGCCCGGACGTTTTTGCCCGGGCGTTTGTTATGGTATTGCAGAGCTTATTCCTCTTCCTTCGCGGTGCAGCAGATGTGCAGCTCGTCCAACTGCTTCTGAGTGACTTCGCTGGGAGCGCCCATCAGGATATCCTGCGCGTTCTTGTTCATCGGGAACGGGATGATCTCGCGGATGGAGTCCTCACCGGCCAGCAGCATGACCATGCGGTCAATGCCGGGAGCGATGCCGGCATGGGGAGGTGCGCCATAGCAGAAGGCGTTGTACATGGCCGGGAACTTGGACTTGACGTCGTTCTCGCCCAGACGGACGAGCTGGAATGCCTTGATCATAATTTCCGGGTCATGATTCCGGACTGCGCCGGAGGAAAGCTCCACGCCGTTGCAGACCAGATCGTACTGCTGCGCGGTGATGGTCAGCGGATCGATCTCACCGGCGATCGCCTTATCGAGCGTCTCCGCACCGCCGCCGGGCATCGAGAACGGGTTGTGGCAGAATTCCAGCTCGCCGGATTCCTCACCGATCTCGTACATCGGGAAATCGACGACCCAGCAGAACTCGTAGCGTTCCTTGTCCATGTGGCCGGGAACCAGCGCGCCGAGCTTGTTGCGGAGCACGCCCGCAGTCTTGATGGCGGCCGTCCGCTTTCCGGCGGCAACGCCGACGAAGCAGCCGGGCTTGAGGTCGAGCGCCTTCACGACGGCCTCGGCATGGGGCTGCATGAACTTTGCCACGCCGCCGGCCAGCGTGCCGTCGGCCTCGACCTTGAACCAGTAGGGCTTGCTGCCGGACTGGACCTCAACGTCGGCGCAGAGCTTGTCGATCTGCTTGCGGGTCAGCTCACAGCTCGGGACGACGACGGCCTTCACGACGTTGCCCTCGGCAAACGGCGCGAATTCGCTGCCCTTGACCAGCTCGGTCATGTCCTGAAGGACAAGGTCGATGCGCAGGTCGGGCTTGTCGGAGCCGTAGGTCTCCAGCGCATCGTTATAGGCGATGCGGCGGAAAGGCGCCTCGGAGGCGATGTTATATTTGCCGAACTTTGCAAAAATGGGCGGGAGCACGTCCTCGATGACGGCGAAAACGTCGTCCTGCGCGGCAAAGGCCATTTCCATATCGAGCTGATAGAACTCGCCGGGGCTGCGGTCGCCGCGGGCGTCCTCGTCGCGGAAGCACGGCGCGATCTGGAAATAGCGGTCAAAGCCGGAGGTCATGAGCAGCTGCTTGAACTGCTGCGGAGCCTGCGGCAGAGCGTAGAACTTGCCGGGATGCTTTCTGGCGGGAACCAGATAGTCGCGCGCGCCCTCCGGGCTGGAGGCCGTCAGGATCGGGGTGGTGATCTCAAGGAAATTGTGCTCCATCATGGCCTTGCGGATGGCTGCGACCACGTTGCAGCGCAGGATGATGTTGTTCTTGACGGCAGGATTGCGCAGGTCGAGATAGCGGTACTTGAGGCGCTGAGTCTCGTCGGCCTCGCGGCTGCGGTTGATCTCGAACGGCAGCTCGTTGTAGCGGCAGCGGCCAAGGACGGTGATGCTGCTGGGTACGACCTCGATCTCGCCGGTGGGCAGCTTCGGATTCTTGCTGGCGCGTTCGCGGACGACGCCGGTGACGTTGATGGTGGATTCCTTGTTGATGGACTTGATGATGTTCATCATCTCCTCCGTCTCCACGACGAGCTGCGTCGTTCCGTAGAAGTCGCGCAGGACGACGAAGGCAAAGTTGCTGCCGACGACGCGGACATTCTCCAGGAAGCCTGCCAGCGTGACCGTCTTTCCGACGTCCGCCAGACGAAGCTCGCCACAGGTATGCGTTCTGGACTGCATCATAGTTTTTTCCTTCTTTCTTTGTTGCTCTTTATTTTTCAAGAATTACGGTGTTCTGATCCTGACCGGCAAGGCCCGCCGCCAGGAAGGCGGGCAGCTCCGCGATGGACACGGAGGTCTGTTCGCCGGTGGCAAGGCACTTGACCGAGGCGGTCCCGGAGGCGATCTCATCCTCGCCGAGGAAGAGCACATACGGAATCGAAAGCTTGTCGGCGTACTGGATCTTCGCCTTGAACTTCTTCTGCTCACAGTAGAGCTGCGTGCGGATACCGGCGTCGCGGAGCAGAGTGGCCGTCCGGACGGCCTGCGTCAGATCGTCCGTCATCGGCAGCACCAGCACATCCGCCGGGGCGGTATTGCGCGCGGGATTCAGCATCCCCTGTTCGCCGAGGACATAGAAAAGGCGGGTCAGACCGATGGAAATGCCGACGCCCGGCAGCGCCCGGTCGGTGTAATACTCCGCCAGATTGTCGTAGCGGCCGCCGGAGCAGACGGAGCCGATCTCCGGGTGGTCGAGCAGCGTCGTTTCATAGACCGTGCCGGTGTAGTAATCCAGTCCGCGCGCGATGGTCAGGTCTACGGCGAAGTTTTCCTCCGGCACGCCGAACGCGCCGAGATATTTGACGACCGCCGTCAGCTCGTCCAGACCGAGGTCAAAGACCTCATTGCGTCCCCGGTAGCCCTCGAGCGCCGTGAGCACCTCCGCGTTCGTGCCGCGGATGGCGATGAAGCGCATGATTTCGTCCGCGCGCTCCTCCGCAAGGCCGCATTCCTCGACCAGAAGCGTGCGGACCTTTTCCGCGCCGATCTTGTCGAGCTTATCGACGGTGCGCATGATATCGCCGGACTGCTCGCTCAGGCCGAGCATGGCGTAGAAGCCGTTCAGAATTTTGCGGTTATTGACGCGGATCTGGAAGCGGCGCAGACCCATCTGCGAGAAGGTCTTGTAAATGATGGACGGGATCTCTGCCTCGTTGGAGATGTCCAGCTTCCCGTCGCCGATCACGTCGATGTCCGCCTGATAGAACTCGCGGAAGCGGCCGCGCTGGGCGCGTTCGCCGCGATAGACCTTGCCGATCTGATAGCGGCGGAAGGGGAACGAAAGCTCGCCGTAGTGCAGCGCGACGTATTTTGCCAGCGGCACCGTCAGGTCAAAGCGGAGCGCTAGGTCGCTGTCGCCCTTCTGGAAGCGGTAGATCTGCTTTTCCGTCTCGCCGCCGCCCTTGGCCAGCAGCACGTCGGCCGCCTCGATGGCGGGCGTGTCCAGCGGCGTGAAGCCGTAGAGGCTGTAGGTCCGGCGGAGAATTTCCATCATGGCTTCCAGCTGGGTCTGCGGCCCGGGCAGCAGCTCCATGAAGCCGGATAGCGTGTGTGGTCTGATTTTTTCCATGGTATCTGTTCCTTTCGGTTATTTTCTAAGGGAAGTGTGCGCCGGAATGGCGCGGTGTGTCTCCGACGGCCCATTCTTTTCTGTCTTGCCAGAAAAGAATGGGGAGAAAAGAGGCGCTGGGGACGCGGAATTGCGCTTCGCGCCTGATAAACAAGTCGTTGCATTGTATGTATTTTCGTTACACAAGCCGTAGTCCAAACGCCCTTCGGGCGGCCTACAGAATTTCTGCTGTCTAAAATTTCGCTGCGTCAAATATTTATGTATGCAAAATCGAAAAGTATCTGCCTTGAATCCATGCGTAGATTTTCTGGTTTTGCCCGTTTCTGCTTGGCAGTCTCTATTGGCTGCGGAAGAGAAACGAGCCAAGTGAAGAGGCCAAAGGTTAGAGGCTCAGGCGCGACAGCGCAATAAAATCGTTCCAGCGGTCTTTTCTTCCATATCTTTTCCGCAAGAGGGGCTGGAACCAAATTGCAACCCAGTGCAGCGGTTGCAATTTGGAGAGGACGAGCAGCGGAATGCATGAGTTCTGCCGCTTGCGGCGGAACGAAGAATATGGAGCTTGCGAGGACGAGCCCGCGGAGCGCCGGTGACGGCGCTGTATATCGCATCGCGCCGCCGGTGCATACGAAACACGCCGCCGAGGGCCGTTTCCGATGTGGGAAAACAGAAATGAAAACCCGCACCGTCAGGTGCGAAAAAATACTCCCATCCCTGCCAGCAGAAGGCCGAGGGACGAGAGTATCGCGGATACTTCGTGGTGCCACCCAGGTTCAGAGGGCTGCGCCCTCCCTTTGTCCGCGCTGACGGGGCGGAGCCCGGCGATTTCGGCGCGAAGCGTGCCTTATACGCTTGCTCAGCGGATGTCCTTCACGCTCTACACCGCAGGAGCCTTTCAGCAAACGGCTCCCTCTCTGAGCGGCGCGCGGCGTTACTGCTTCCGCGTCACGGCATATTCATTTTTCAGCTTCTCAGCGAATGGTCTTTTTCGTGCGCATCATCATACGCCAGTCAAGGTCGCCGCGCTGCAATCCGAGAATCAGCATTTCCGCCGAAGCCAGATTGGTGGCGCAGGGGACGTTGTAGGTATCGCACAGATGCAGCGTGCGCATGATGCGCTGGTCCTCCCACGGGTCGTTGTCGTTGGGGTCGGAGAACATAATTACAAGATCGATCTCGTTGTAAGCGATGCGCGCGTCCACCTGCTGGTGTCCGCCCTGATTTTTGGACAAAAACTGCGAGACCGGCAGTCCGGTCGCCTCGGAGACCAGACGGCCCGTCGCAGCCGTCGCGGAAAGGCTGTGCTTGGCAAGAATGCTCTTATACGCGGTGCAGAACTGCACCATAAGCTCCTTCTTTTTATCATGAGCCATAAGGGTGATATTCATAGTGAGAATTTCAGCTCCTTCCCTAATTTTCAGAAAACTGCAAAACAGTGAGATTCAGAATCTCAGAAGCGGCATTTTCCGGCCGCAGAGACGGCGCGCAATGTTGAGGCAGGCCCGCGCAGCGCCCTTTCCGGTGTAAAGCGCGAGCGCAGTCCCGGCAGCGGCGGCAAGCGTGACGCTGCTGTCCTCCGGGACAATGCCGAGCAGCGGCAGGCCGACGCCGTCCATCACATCGTCGATGGTGGCGTGCATCCGGCGGTAGAGCGCGGCGCTGACG
>ULXK01023342.1_pt1 | contig 11447 bp, 8 predicted proteins | sample 1961201 | NCBI WGS metagenome assembly ULXK01 (sample SAMEA4835836, study PRJEB28245) | human gut metagenome | biome: gut microbiome; material: fecal sample | place: Denmark | collected 2008
GATAGGACTCGGAGCGGGCGATTTCCGCGCCGCCCAGACGGCCGCCGCAGGTGACCTTGATGCCCTTGGCGCCCAGACGGGTGGCCTGCTGCATGGCCTTCTTCATGGCCCGGCGGAAGGAAATACGCTTCTCCAGCTGCTGGGCGATGTTCTCAGCCACCAGCTGCGCGCTCAGGTCGGGGCTGCGAACCTCTACGATATTCAGGTTCACGCTCTTGCCCAGACGGGCTTCCATATCCTTGCGCAGGTTTTCGATCTCCGCGCCGGCCTTGCCGATGACGACGCCGGGGCGGGAGCAATGAATGTTGATTTTGACTCTCGCGTTGTTCCGCTCGATCTCGATTTTGGCGATGCCGGCGGAATAGAGCTTGTTCTTCAGATACTTGCGGATGTTGTAGTCCTCCACAACCAGATTGCCCACCTGGTCGGCGCGGGCATACCAGCGGGAGTCCCAATCCTTGATCACGCCAACGCGCAGTCCATGGGGATTAACTTTCTGTCCCATAGCTACCTCCTGCTTAAGCCTTCTCACTCACACCGATGGTGATGTGAGTGGTTCTCTTGAGAATCCGATTGTAACTGCCCTTTGCCCGGGGCATGCCGCGCTTCAGGGTGGGGCCGGGGTTGGCCACCACGGTGGAGACGTACAGGTTCTCCACATTCATCCCATTGTTGTGCTCGGCATTGGCCACAGCGCTCTTCAGGAGCTTCAGCATGGGCTCGGAAGCAGCCTTGGGAGTCTGCATCAGGTACGCAGTGGCGATCTTCACGTCCTTGCCGCGGATCATGTCGCACAGCAGCTTCACTTTCCGGGGAGACATGCGGACGTATTTCACATGTGCTAAGGCTTCCATTCCAGTTCCTCCTTACTTCGAGTTGGTGGTCTTGCTGCCAGAGTGGCCCCGGAAGGTTCTGGTGGGAACGAATTCGCCCAGCTTATGGCCCACCATGTCTTCGGTGATATAGACAGGGACATGCTTGCGGCCGTCGTGGACGGCGATGGTATGACCGACGAAGGAGGGGAAAATGGTGGAGGCTCTGGACCAGGTCTTCAGAACCTTCTTTTCACCGGCCTTGTTCAGCTCCTCGACCCGCTTCAGCAGCTCGGGCGCCACGAAAGGGCCTTTTTTAATACTTCTGCTCATTCGTTCATATCCTCCTTACTTGGCGTTTCTGCCCTTGACGATGAACTTGTTGGTGGGATTCTTCGTCTTACGGGTCTTGTAGCCCATAGCCGGCTTGCCCCAGGGAGTCACAGGGCCCGGACGGCCGACCGGAGCGCGGCCCTCGCCGCCGCCGTGGGGGTGATCGTTGGGGTTCATAACCGAGCCGCGCACCGTGGGACGGATGCCCATGTGACGGGTCCGGCCGGCCTTGCCGATGTGGATGTTCTCATGATCCAGATTGCCCACCTGGCCGATGCAGGCCGTGCAATTCATCCGCACATACCGCACCTCGCCGGAGGGCAGGCGGACCTGGGCCAGCGCGCCGTCCTTGGCCATGAGCTGGGCGGCGGCTCCGGCGGAGCGGACCAGCTGTGCGCCCCGACCGGGATTCAGCTCCACATTGTGGATCACGGTACCCACGGGGATGTTGGCGATGGGCAGGCAGTTGCCGGGCTTAATATCGGCCGTGGCGGAGGAGACGACCTTGTCTCCGGCCTTCAGGCCGTTGGGAGCCAGGATGTAGCGCAGCTCCCCGTCCTCGTATTGCACCAGGGCGATGAACGCGCTGCGGTTGGGGTCATATTCCAGGCGGAGCACCTCGGCGGTCATATCCGTCTTGTTCCGCTTGAAGTCGATGATGCGGTATTTCCGCTTGTTGCCGCCGCCGCGGTGGCGGACGGTAATTCTGCCGTAGCTGTTGCGACCGGAGTTCTTCTTCAGGGTCTCAACCAGGCTGCGCTCAGGTTTGGCCTTTTTATCCACGCCGTCGAAGGCAGAAACGGTCATATTTCTGCGCGCCGGGGTATAAGGCTTAAATGTTTTGATAGCCATTTGCGTTACGCTCCTTTATTGAGATTTGAATTAGACCATACCCTCGAAGAACTCGATGGTCTTGGAATCGGCCGTCAGGGTCACCATGGCCTTTTTGTAGGCGGCGCGGCGGCCTTCGGGATACGAGCCGGTGCGCTTTTTCTTGCCCAGCATCCGGATGGTGTTGACCTTCGCCACCTTGACGCCGAAGATCTCCTCGACAGCCTGCTTGATCTCAATTTTGTTGGCGTCCAGGGCGACCCGGAAAACATACCGCTTGTCGGCCACGGACTCCATGGACTGCTCCGTGATCACCGGCTTGATGATGATATCGTAAGCGTTCTTCATTACGCGAACACCTCCTCGATCTTGGCCAGGGCGGCCTGATCCAGAACCAGCTTCTTGGCGTTCAAAATGTCATAGACATTGATGAGGTTGGCAAAGGTGATCTCGCAGCCGGGGATGTTCCGGCCGGACCGGACCACATTGGCGTTGGGCTCGGCGGTGACCACCAGGGGCTTGCTCTCGGCATGAACGGCGGACAGGAACTTGGCAAATTCCTTGGTCTTGATCTCATTCATCTGAATGGAATCGATGACCACGATGTCCTGCGCGGCCGCCTTGGCGCTGAGAACGGACTTCAAAGCCAGGCGTCTGACCTTCTTGTTCAGACGGTAGCTGTAATCCCGGGGCTTCGGGGCGAATACCACGCCGCCGTGGGTCCACTGGGGAGCCCGGGTGCTGCCCTGACGGGCCCGGCCGGTTCCCTTCTGTCTCCAGGGCTTCTTGCCGCCGCCGGAGACCTCGGCGCGGGTCAGAGCGGACTGGGTGCCCTGACGGCAGTTGGCCAGGTGGTTCTTGACCACGTCGTGGACCACAGACTCGTTGGGCTCGATGCCGAACAAAGCTTCGGAGAGTTCGATCTCGCCGACCTGCTTGCCGGACATATCGTAAACAATCGTCTTAGGCATGATTTAAGCTCTCCTTTCCTTAGCCTCTGGCGGAAGCCTTCTGGGGATTCCGGCCGGAAGCCTTCTGCGGGTTCTTGCTGATGCCGGCGTCGCCGCGCTTGACCTTGTTGTGCTTGACGGTGGACTTCACATAGACCAGCCCGCCCTTGGGGCCGGGAATGGCGCCGCGAATGACCAGCATATTCAGCTCGCTGTCCACCTTCACCACATCCAGATTCTGAATGGTGACCCGCTCCACGCCCATCTGGCCGGCGCCGATCTTGCCCTTAAAAATCCGGGAGGGGTCGGAGGAGGAGCCCATAGAGCCGGCGTGGCGGTGCACAGGGCCGCCGCCGTGGGTCATGGGAGTCCGTCCGGCGTTCCAGCGCTTGACGACACCCTGATAGCCGTGGCCCTTGGAGATGCCGGCCACGTCTACCTTGTCGCCGGCGGCGAAGGTATCGGCCTTGATCACGTCGCCCACGTTCAAGTCCGCAGCGGCGTCCAGCTTAAACTCCTTCAGGTGCTTTTTGAGCTCTACGCCGGCTTTCTTCAGGTGGCCGGCCTCGGGCTTGGACAGCTTGGACTCCTTCGCATTCTCAAAGCCCAGCTGCACGGAAACGTAACCGTCTTGTTCCAGGGTTTTCTTCTGGGTCACGACACAGGGGCCGGCCTCGATGACGGTGACCGGAATGACCTTGCCGCTCTCATCGAAGATCTGGGTCATGCCCACTTTTTTGCCGATGATTGCTTTTTGCATGTTTTCTTCTCCTTTTTAGGTTATTGGTTGGCGGCAGCCATTGGGCAACTGCCGGCAACATGACCCGTCCGTCCTATTGACAGACTGTGGCGGGCAAGCTGCGCATCCTGACGAGGGAATTACAGCTTTATCTCAATCTCAACGCCAGCCGGCAGATCCAGGGACATCAAGGACTCCACGGTCTTCTGGTTGGGGTTGAGGATATCGATCAATCTCTTGTGGGTTCTGCGCTCGAATTGCTCGCGGGAATCCTTGTACTTATGGACGGCCCGCAGGATGGTGACGACCTCTTTCTTGGTCGGCAGGGGGATGGGGCCGGAGACGGAAGCGCCGTTGCGCTTGGCGGTCTCCACAATCTTCGCCGCGCTGGCGTCGATGAGCTGGTGATCATAGGCCTTCAGCCGGATTCTGATCATTTGGTTTGCCATGTTGCAATTTCCTCCTTGAAAAACGTACTCAGTTTTTTGTGGCTGGGTACGGTCGAACTTCCTGTCCGCGCCGCCGTGCGTATCATTCTCGCCAATGAAAAATGGCCGACGCAAGCCGACCTTCTCCCCCAGGCGCAGCGATATACGCAGACGCAAGCAGGACCGTTCAGCCGCCCGATGACCGGACATACTCCGCAGAAGTTACCGGCTTTCGCCGCAATCTCCTACATCATCGCATTCTGCGCGCAGAGTTCACCCACACGCGCTTTCCTATAATACAACAATTTGGATTCCATGTCAAGGGAAATTTTGATAAAATTTTTCTCCCTGAGCCGGAGAGGTTTTCCCTTCCCTTCACACCGCCTCGCCTGCCCTGCGGCATCCGGCGGTCCCCCTCGCTGCAAACTATATCCAATCACAACAACGATTCCCGATTGGGGTTCCTCTTCCTGCGGCAGATTTTCGGGACGGCCCATCGCCGCTTGGACGGCACTTCCCGCAGTCTGTAGGGGCCGTACCCTTCTCTTCCCCCCTCAGCGGCGTTACAGTCCCCCCTTCGGACCTTGCGCCACCAATTATAAATGCCCCAGGGCAAGCGCGCCCTGGGGCATGGGGGAAATTATTTGGAGAAGGCTTCGCAGTAACGCTGCAAGATGGTGGCAATTTGCGCCCGGGTCGCCGTACCCTTGGGGGCCAATCTTCCTTCCATGCCCTTCAGCAGCCCTTGCTCCACGGCCCAGGTCATGGGCGTCACGGCGTAGCTGCTGATGCCGGATGCGTCGGGATAGCCGGTCAGGTCGCCCGTGACGGAAATCTCTTCCCCGGCGAACTGAGCGTAACGCGCCAGGAAGGTAACCAGCTGCTCCCGGGTTACGGGGGCGTTGGGGGCGAAGACCGTATCGGTCAGGCCCTTTCCGATTCCGGCCTCATAGGCCCAGGCCACGGCCTCGGCGTAATACCGGCCGCCGGAGACGTCGGTGAAGGGCGCCGTCCCTTCGCTCTCCGGCTCACCGGCCAGGCGGTACAGGATGGTCACGATTTGGCCCCGGGTCAGGATTCCCTCGGGCCGGAACTGTGTATCGCTCACGCCCTTCATCAGGCCGTTGGAAACGGCGAAGTCCACGCCCTCGTGATACCATCTGCCGGTGTCCACGTCTGTAAAGTGGGCGGAGGGGCACGCCAGAGCCTCGGTGAAGCCGTCCCGGTAGGAGTAGCCGCAGCGCAGGCAGGTGTGCTGGGTATACCCTTCGGCCCCCTCTTGGGCCTCCACAACCGTGACCTGGAAGTCATGGCCCAGGGCGTCTGTGTGATCGTCCACATAGCTGTCGCCGCAGACGGAGCAGGTGTAGGTGGTGTAGCCGCCCTCGGTGCAGGTGGGCGCCGTGACCACGGCCTCGTATTGGTGGCCCTTGGGCAGGATTTCCCGGGAGACAACCGCGCCGCAGATCTCGCAGGTCACGGTGACGGAGCCGTCCTCGGTACAGGTGGCGGGTACGGTCTCGGTTTTGGTCTTCTCATGGGCGCAGGGCAGCACCTCTACGATGCAGTAATCCTGGACGCCTGTGGCCTGAGAGACGGCCCGGATGTAGGCATAGCCCTGAGAAACGCCGGTGACCGTACCGGTCTCGTCCACGGTAGCCACGCCGGGATCAAAGGATTCCCACTGTACGCCGGTATGCTTTTCCAGGGTGGGCGTGGGAGAAAGCACGGCGGACAAGCTCCGGCTTTCAGCCACGGACAGGGTCATACGGTTGGTATCCAGCTCCAGCTTCTCCGGCAAGATCGCCTCGGAGACGACGGCGAAATCCAGAGAATATTGACCGTCTTTTGTGGTGGCCCGGATGTAGCTGATGCCGGGCTCGCTGGGCGTGTAATAGGCCGCGTTCAACACGGTACCGTTGATGTTCACGCCTTCTTCCGTGGTCAACTCGCCCCGGCCGGAGACAATCTCCCAGTCAAAGGGACCGTAAACGTCTGTGGGACGTTCATAGACCGTTCCGCTGGATGTCCCGGCGGGATTTCCCGGAGACACGACGCCGTCGGCCCGGATGACCAAGGTGTTGGTCCGAGAGGGAGGGGTAAAGTACACCTGGATTTCTCCGGTCCGGCTGTCGTAGGTAAAGTCCTTCCGCCAGCTGTTGGTCATCTCGTACTCGTAGCCGCTTTCATAGCGGGTGAAGACGCGGATGGACTCGGGCAGGGCGTAGCCCTCCTCATGGACCAGCTTACCGGTCCAGCTGCTGTTTACGCCGCAGAAATCGGGGCCGTCCAAAATTAGGCCTTCAGCCGGGTCCAGAGTATGGTCGCTGCTGGAATTGTAATCCTTGGCCGTGCACAGGGCCACAGGCGCAACAATATGGGCGGCGGTATCGTTATACTTGGCAACCAGGGTGGCGGTGCTGCCCTGGGTTACATATACGCTCTGGTCGCCATAGCTCAGCCCGGAGACCAAGTCCTCATCGGAGCTGTTTGTATACAGATCCTCCCAGTCGATTTTCATCGTCCGAGTCACCCCATTGAGGGTAACCTCCAGAGTAGCGGAAGCGCCGGGAATGAGGATATCCGGGTCTCCCGTAGCGCTGTAATTCAGGTACAGCTCGGCGGAAAGGCCGTCGGAGCTGTTCTGACTGCAGGTGATGAGGCCGGCGTACAAATCCGGATCGTCCTCATTGACCTCCCACCGCTTGGTGGTAATCTCCGCGTCGGCGGGGTACAAATCCGTCGCTTTGACCACGATGGAGCCGTTGGGCTTTAACCCGGAGAAGGATTCCACAGACAGCTGGAAATCCTGCAGCTCCGTGGTGCGCTCCTTGACCGCTACGACGCAGACGGCGGAGTCCTCCCCGGCGCTCACGGTGATGACGGTCTGGCCGGGCGCCAGCGCTTCCACACGGCCGAACTCATCGATGGTCGCCACCTCGGGGTTGCTGGAGGTCCGGGTGATGACATGGCCCTCCAGGCCGGTATTGTCGTTGACGCTGAGATCAAAAGCTTCGCCCGGATGCATCAGAGCCGCCACCTGAGACAGGACCAGGCCCTGGGTGGGATCTGCCTTCACGGCATAGGTCCGGTCGTTAAGGCCATAGTCGCCGCAGGAGATGTACACGTTGCCGGTCCATTCATAAGAGCCTGTGTACTCCGTCACATCGGCGGTAAACGTATAGGTTTTGGTGTCCGGATCGAAAATGCTCTGGCTGTAAAAGGGATTATACATGTCCAGACCGTATTCCTCCACCACTTTACCGGTGGAATCGGTATAGGTCCACTTGACCAGAGGATGGATTTCTACGGAGGCGATGGAACCGTCATCGTAGACCGTACCGGTCATGTAGGTTCTTCCGTCCTCCTCATAGACGGAGACGGTGTTGTTTTCCAGCTTGGGCGCCACGGTGTCCACCTGAATGTCAAAGGAAATGACGTCGCCGGTCAGATCCATGGCGTGGCCGTGGAAGGTGGGCTCGTTTTCGCCGGGAACGATGGACTCGAAATCCGTCACCCAGCGGCCGGCCTCCTCATTCCACACCGTTTCGCCATAGTCTCCCTCTCCATAGGCGGTGATGGAGTAAACACACTCCGTACCGCTGGGCAGCACGTTTCCGTTTAGATCCGTGCCGTCCCAATAGCTGTTGGTAAAATAGTACTGAGAAGAGGGCAGCGCTGCGGAGTAGGCGCTGTTCCACAGAGACTTGAACTGGTAGGTGGCGTAATCCCGGTAGTACAGCTCGTTGGTTTGCTTGTCCCGGACCTCCACCACCATGAGCTTGGCCTCCCGGAGCTGATAGAGAATAAAGTCGTCTATTTGGTCCAGGTAGCCGTCGCCGTTGGGGGAAATGGCGAAATTTTCTTGATGGTATACGCTTTGCTCGTTGGATCTGGAATCGAACATATTTTGGCCCAGGTCTACAAAGCCGATGGCCGATCCCTCGGAGAGCACGACGCTGCCAAGAATGGACGTGGCCCAGGTGGAGGGATTATTCCGTACATTTTCCCCGTCCTCCGGCGTGTCGTACCACATGGAGCTGTCAAAAATAGGCGCGGCGGTCCAATCGCCGTAGAAGGCCAGGAAAGGCAGGCCGATTTGCGGATGTTCGCCGGCGGAGTCGGTGAGGATGACAAAGCCCTCCACATAGGCGCCGTTGGCAAAGAGGGAATCCAAAAGCGCCTTCTCCTCTTGGGTCAAGGTGACGGTCTTGCTGACCTGGACGCTGCCGGAAGCGGGAACCGTCACGGTACCCAGGTCCACCTCCCGCAGCAGAACATCGCTGTCCAGCATAACGGAGGCCTCGCCCCACCGGCTCTCGGCAGTGCCGGTGTCGGGCCGCAAAACTGCCGCTTTGGCCGTGTAGGTCAGGGGCTCGTCGGTCAGGTTATGAACCTCAAAATTCATGGTATAGCGGCCGGTCTTCTCCGGGTCGTCCTTCAGCTCCAGCTTTCCCACGTTCTGCCCGGCCACGGAGATGTAAGCCGGTGTGGTAACGGCGCCTGCCGCGTTCACCAGGCCCGCGCCCTGCAGCCGGGGAGAGTAATACACGCCCTCCGGGTCCTTCTGCGGCAGCGCGGTGCTGACCAGCAGCTGACTGGTGAGGCTGCTCGCCGCCGTCTTGGAGGTGATTTGCAGGCTCTCCTGGACATACTGCTCCACCAGAGCGGCCAGTCCGGTCATATGGGGAGCAGCCATGGACGTGCCGCTCATCATGCCGTAAGCGCCGGTATAGTCGTCATAATAGCCGCCGGGGTCTTGGGGACTGTAGGTCTGATCCACAACGGCGGACCAGATATTGCCGCCGGGGGCCGTGATCTCCGGCTTCAGCTCCAGGCCGGGGCCTGCGCCCCAGGAGGAGAAGACAGACATTTGATAGCCGGTATCCGAGGAGACAATCTCATCCTCCGCCAGGACGGTCATGGTGACCTTGCCGGACTGAGCCGCCTCAACAATGGCGTGGCCGTCCTTGCCGGAGATGAAAGCAGAGGTGATGTAGGCGCCGTCGGTGCTCATGTAAATGAGGTCTGTAGCATTGGGGTCTTCGTCATAGACGATGACGGCCAGCACGCCGTAGGCAGTGCCGTCCCAATTGACGCCGGAAAAGGACATGGCATTGTTGATTTTATCCAAGAAGGATATCCCGCCGCCCCGCTTTACCAGGGCCACGCCGGTCTTGCCGCCGTTATAGCCGTTGTTGAAACCGGCGGCGGCGTAGTCGTTATAGGTTCCATAGCCGTCCACCGGGATAATTTCCACCGGCTCTTTCCCGGCAAATTTGTACTTCATGGCGATCTCCGTGGTATCGGAGAAAGCGGCCTTGTGCTCGGCGCCCTCCCCATCGGTCCACACCAGGACGGACTGGGCGGCGATGGTATTATCAATCGACGCCACAGAGAGGTTGGAGCTGTACACAGCAGGGGCGGACATCATGGAGATCTCCGGATCGGAGACCAGGGGATAACCGCCGTACTGATTGTTCGCACTGGAGTAAGAGGCGTTACCGGCGGAGGTCATGAAGATGATGCCGGTCTCCTGCAGCCGGGCGTAGGCCTCGTTGGCGGCGGCGTCGTCCTCGGCAAAGCCGTTGTCGGAGCCGAGAGACAGGTTCACCACATCGGCGCCCAGGCTGGCGGCGTCCTCCAAGGCATTGAGGATCGCGGTCTCCGGAGCGCCGCTGTCGGAATCCGGGAACACCTTCATCGCCAGAATCTGCGCGTCGGGGGCCACGCCGGAGAAGAGGATCTCTCCCTCCTCGCTTTCCGCATAGCCGGCAACGGTGCCGGAGACGTGGGTACCGTGATCGCTGCCGGCGGGCTGCACATTGATGTCGCCGTCGGCGTAATCGCAGGCATAGGGCACCTTGCGGTTTTTGTACAGGGCGTTGTTGCTGTATGTAATTTTATCCCCGTCGGCGCCGGTGGTCGACTGGAGCTGGGTGCTCTCCAGGAACAGGCGCAGAGATTCGCCGGTATAGCGCAGGTCCCAGCCCTCTTCGCTGTCGGCGGGGTCATGGAGGAAGGAATCGTCGGTAAAGGCCTCGTGAACCCGGCGGACGCCTGTGGTCAGATCGGAAATATTCCCCCACGAGGTGTAATTCAGGTCCAGTCCGGTGTCCAGAACGGCCACCAGCATACCCTTGCCGGTAAAGCCCGCTTCCCACACCTGGCCCAGGCCGACCATGTTGTAGCTGCAGCCATAGGTGCCGGGAATGGCGTCTGTGGACAACTCCTCTTCCGGGCGTTCATATACATGCTCCACATAGGCCCGCTTGACGCCGTCCATAGACCGGATGGTCTCCAGTTGACCATAGGGGATCTGAATGGCCATGGCGTTGAGCAGGTTGGTCCACCGGGAAACCACCTCCACCTGGGTTCCGGTCCGGCGGGAGATGGACTGGACCATGGCGTCCTGACCGCCCAGCAAGGCGCTACGCCGGGTTTTGACCGCGCTGGAGGCCAAATACTGCGACACCGCCTCGCCGGCCAGACCGGGGGCCGCCTCGTACCGGTCCAGGGTGGGCGCTTCGGCCAGCTCTACGATGACCGTGACCATTTCGTCCGGTTCATAGGCCGGGGTCTGCGCAGCATCCCGGGTCTGTGGGTCCAGCTCGTCCAACCGGGGCGTGCCGGAGACCTCGTCGGCGGTCAGGATCTGAGCGTCCCGATCCGGCTCGCCGCCGGTCGCCAGGGCAACGGGCGCCAGGCCGATCAGCAAGGCTGCCACCAGGAGCAGGGAAAGAATCCGTTTCATTTGTTCGTCTTCCTTTCTGTTTCAAAAATGGGGGTCCGTTCCAATATACCATATCTGCGTGGACTGTTTGTTCCATGACCATATAGCATATCAGCAAGGCCATTATACCATTGAAACGGAAGGAGTGTCAACTGATAACGAAAAAAAGTCAGCGGGGAAAAAGTACTAAATTTTCAGGTAAAATCTTGTGAAAAATGGGGAAAAACCCGCGCAAAGGTTGATTTGCGTTTGGGGGTATGCTATACTTAAGAATTGTCGAAATTTCTGAAATTTTCGGATTTTGCAGGTATGTATTTGTGCTATGGACGGTTTCCGTATTATGGCAGGAAATGTATTTCCACCTGCGTACAACGGCGACCATTTCCGGATGTACAGCCTGATGCGCCCAGGCGCACCAGGCCGAGAAGAGGTGACGATATGGAGTATCTTCCTTTGCTCAACCTCCTGTTGGAGGCACTGGCCTATCTGGGCCGCCGCGCGGCGGGAAACACCATCCAACGGCTGACGGAGCGGCTGCAGAGCAACGGCGTGACGGATTTAGCGCGTTTCCGGCAGCGCTTGGCGCCCATTGAGACGCTGATGAACGAGCTGGACCGGCAG
>ULXK01030585.1_pt1 | contig 11421 bp, 8 predicted proteins | sample 1961201 | NCBI WGS metagenome assembly ULXK01 (sample SAMEA4835836, study PRJEB28245) | human gut metagenome | biome: gut microbiome; material: fecal sample | place: Denmark | collected 2008
CAATGTAGATGTCGCTTGTGCCGATGCGCAGGGTCGCGACTTCGTTGCACAGCAGCGTCACCCCCGCTTTGGACATTTTGTTCCGCAGTGTGGATGGCTCCTCGCCCTTCTCCAACGGGCTGCGGTCGCATTCGCCCACGACGGCGTACACCCCGTAGTTGCTCGAAATGCGCCGCGGCAGATTCTCGAAAAACGCCGCCGCTGACCACTTGTCGCGCGCGTAATCGCCGCCCAGCAGCACAATGTCCGCATTCAGCGCATTGATGCGGTTGATGAGCGACGATAGCCGCGCGTCCGAAAACATCTGTGACCCATAGTGGATGTCGGAGACGTAGACGATGCGCAGCTGCCCAATGCCTGTCGGCAAATCCTCGCAGGTGATGGCGGTCTGTGTCGTCCGCAAGGTGTACGGCTCGACAAACGGGTACAGCACGCACAGAATCAGCGCCAGAATTACCAGCCGCTTTGTCCACCGCCGCCGCTTCTCGCTCTGCGGCTGATACGCGCCCGCCCGCTGGGAGACATAGGGTTCGTCGTTGTCGCCGGGAAAGAGCCAGCTTTTGCGCATGGCGGAAACCTCCTTTGTCGGGGGGGGGACATCATCAAAACAGCTTCGGAAACAATCAACGATGGGAGCGGAAACCGAAGGGTGGAGGGGTAATCGGAACCCCTCCTCGCGCCTGCAGGCGCGAAATCCCTGCTTACGCCAGCAGCAGCATCAGCGGCAGCGTCAAAATCGAGAATGCTGTTGACAGCGCCACTCCGCGCGAAGCCAGCGAATTGTCGCAGTGGTACATTTCACTCTGCATGGCCGTCGTCGCCGCGCAGGGCATAGCGGTGCAGATGTACAGTACGCTCACCACCGCCGCGGGCAGACCCGTGAAGCGCAGCAGCAGCACCGCCGCCGGGAAGATAATCAGCCGCAGCGCACACGCCAGCAGCAGCTTCCAGTCCTGCAGGTGTGCGAAGCGAAGATCAATCAGCCGCGCCCCGATGACGAACATGGCAAGCGGCGTCGTCACATTGCCCATCATCGACAGCGCGTCGTTGATGAAACCCGGCAGCCGCCAGCCCGTCAGGAACAGCACAAGACCAACAATCACCGCAATCAGCGACGGGTTTGTCAGCAGCTTCTTGGGCTGAATCGCACTGATGCCGCCGAAGAAGAACGAGCCGAACGTCCAGCACATCAGGTTGAACGCGCCGACAAACACGACGGCATAAATCAGCATATCCTCGCCCAGCGTCGCAATGACGACCGGGTAGCCCATGTAGGCGCTGTTGGACAGCATGGACAGGTTCGTCAGCACGCTGCGGCGCTCGTTCGGCTCGCTGCGGTAGAGGAAGTAGGCAATCAGCCCGCTCAGAATCATGATGGCAAGGCTGATGAAGAACACGAGAATCAGGTCATGAATCAGCTCAGGACTGGCGTCCTTCTGCAAGCCGTAGAGCGTCAGGGCGGGGAGGGCGAAGTAGAGAACAATTTTGTTGAGCGTGGAAATGCCGTTTTCGTCAACGAGCTTCCCCTTCGCCGAGAAGAAGCCGCAGAAAATCAGCAGAAACAGGGTGATAACCTGCAAAAAGACAGCCATAAACTACATCCTTTCTGAAATGCGTATTGACAAGCGCAAGTCGATATTGTACACTATTTCAGAAGAATGTCAAGGGAATCATAGCATATTTCCTTGAAAAATGGAGGAAGAAAAAATGGCTGATTTCCGCACCTTTGACCCCTGCAATCTGCTTGCGCCCGTTCCGGCGGTGATGGTTAGCTGCCGTGCGCCTGAAGCGGATGCCAAGCCCAATATTGTCACCGTCGCGTGGGTCGGCACGGTCAACAGCGAACCGCCGATGATGTCCATTTCGGTACGCGGCAACCGCTTCAGCCATGACCTGGTTGCAAAGAGCGGCGAGTTTGTGGTGAATCTGGTGGATGAAGCCCATTGCAAGGCGCTGGATTTCTGCGGCGTCCGGTCGGGGCGCGACGTGGACAAGTGGCAGGAGTGCCACCTTACGCCCATGCCCGCGCTGAACATGGATTATGCCCCCGCGATTGCCGAATGCCCGGCGTATCTGGCGTGCAAGGTAGTGCAGCAGCTGGAACTGGGCAGCCATACGATGTTTGTGGGCAAAATCGTCGGTGTGCAGGTGCGGGACGATCTGTTCGCGGCGGACGGTTCGCTGCATCTGGAAAAGGCGGGGCTGGTGACGTACACGCACGGCACATACCAGAAGGCGGCGGACGTGCTGGGCTTCTTCGGTTACTCCGTCGCGCGCCCGGAGGTGCTCAAGCGGCGGATGGACGCGCTGACGAAGTAATACTAATTCTCATCTAAAGCATGTCATTCGCACAGCATCTTTTCCGCCCCGGCTTTGCTTCGTTCCGCTCGCGCGTACCTCCAGTACGCCTCGCTTCACTCAGCTTTGCCGGAACGAAAAAACTGCTATGCTCGATGTCATGTTTTAGAATCGAATTAGTATAAATCCAATTCCAAGGGGGCGGAAGCCCTCTTTTTTGATGCGCTTATTCCGTGCGCCGCTGCTTCGTCGGACGAGACGAGTGAATCCACCGCAGCCCAGAAATCATGTCAAACTGCATTAGCGTATCCTCCAGCATATAAATAGGAAGAAACTCGCTCAATGGCGCGCGTCCCAGTCCTCCCGCAGCATCGCCCACAGCTCCACGTCGTGGAAATTGCCCTTGTTGAACACCTTGCCGCGCAGTGTCCCTTCGTGGCGCATACCGCATTTTTCCATCACGCGCCCGCTGGCGGGGTTGTCGCACTCGTGCATCGCCTCGACGCGGTGGAGGCGCAGGACGGTGAAGCATTCGCGCAGCACTGCTGCCAGCGCTTCGGTCATCAGTCCGCCATTCCAGCAGGAGCGGGCGAGCGAATAGCCGAGTTCCACCACGCTGTCCGCGTCGTTGTAACTCATGAAGCCAATCGTGCCGACGACGCGGTTCGTTTCGCGCAGGACGATGCCCCAGCTGGACGGCGCGCCGCTGTGGTACTGGCTGATGATGTAGCGCAGGTAGCCGCGCGTATCCGCCATCGACTTGTGCGCATCCCAGAGAACATGCCGAGCGACTTCGGGGTCGCGGGAGTAAGCGAACATATCTGCCGCATCGCGCATCGTCAGCGGACGCAGGAGCAGCCGGTCGGTCGTCAGGCGCGGCAGGGACGCGAAGTAATCCGCTGCGGGAATCGGCTCATTCGGCGGATTGCGGTGGGAGAGCCATTGCCCCAGCTTTTCATACATGGCGGAAGAAACCTCCGATGATATGCGGCGAAAACGGCGCAAGCGGCACAGGGGGATTCCCTTGCTGACAGCCGACAACAAGCAGATACACACCCAGCGCCAGCATGAGCAGCATCAGCAGCAGAAAGAGAACATACAGGGGATGACGCTGCTTTTTTCCAGCCATAAAGCACCTCCGTCAGCGAAATTTTCCGAAAAAACGCGCAAAAATCCGTCCACACGATTGCATTTTGATGAAATATTTGTTACAATAAGCGTGGATGGAACAGAACGCGCGTTTCGCACGTTTATTGTTTGCAGGGGGCGGACAGCAGCTGCTGTACCATCAGGAGCGCCAGCGCGGTCTTGCCGTCGCGGAACGTGCCGTCCATCACCTTCTGTACCGCGTCGGAAAGCGGCATCCGCAGTGTGCAGACGAACTCATCCTCATCCGGATGCGTCTTTCCAGCGTGCAGCCCCGTCGCCAAGTAGAGGTGGATGCGCTCGTTGCAGAAGCCGGGGGTCGTCTCCAGCACGGTCAGCTTGCGCCAGTGGTCGGCGGTCAGCCCGGTTTCCTCGCTCAGCTCACGCTGGGCGCAGACGAACGGGTCTTCATCCACCCCATCGAGCTTGCCCGCCGGAATTTCCAGCGTCAAGCGGCCAACGGCGATGCGATGCTGGCGGACGAGAATCACGTTCCCGTCATCATCCAGCGCGACAATGCCCGCCGCGCCCGGATGGCACGCCACCTCGCGCAGGGCAGTTTCGCCGTTGGGCAGGCGCACATGCCAATGCTCAACGCGGATAATCTTGCCGGGGAAAACGACTTTCCCATCCAAATACTCTTCCGTCAGCTGCTTGTCGTCCATCATGGTCAATGTCCTCCTCAATAATAGGATGATTTTCGCCATAGTGATTCGACAAGAGACGCAAAAAATCCTGCGAATCGCAAGGAAAAATGCGGCAGGGTGCGGAAGATTGACAAACCGCGCCGCTGCGGTATAGAAGATTGACAAACCGCGCCGCTGCGGTATAATAGAATGGCATCAGGCCCGCAAAGGGCAGGAGCAAGGAGGAAACCCAACATGAGAAAATCCGGCGTCAAAGGTCTTGGCCGTCTGCTGTCTGTGCTGATGGTGGCGGCGCTGCTGATGACAACCGCGATGGTTCCGGCGCTGGCGCTGGATCGCTGGGAGGACGTCGTCGTGTCCGTCATTTGGACGGATTCGCAGGGTCAGCAGCAGACAACGCAGGCGTTCCCCGTGCCTGACAGCGCGGAACATGCGTATTGGGCGACGCTGGATGCGTCCGCTCTTTTCAGCACGGTTCAGGTGCAGGTTGTATCGTCTGACCCGGCGTATACCTTCTACTTGAAAGATTATGCGTCGGAAATCATGTGGACGCAGGATGCGACCGCCCTTGACCCGATGTATTCGTATGAAGTGGATTATTACTGCAACAGCGTCTATGAAGGGATGTTCCCGCTGTACCTCTCGTCGCAGGGGATGCCTGAAACGCCCGCGCAGGAGAGCGTCAACGTGCCGGTGTACTATGTGACGGAGGATGGCCAGCAGCTGGATTTCCAGTACGCAAGCTGCCTGACGAACGCGACTACCCAAGTGTACGCCAATTCCAGCGTTGTGCCGTGGGATTATCTGCTTGTCAAACCTGCGTCCGGTGTGGTGGATGTGTTTGTGGACAGCATGGGCAACGCGTCGCCGAGCGAGGTGCGCTTTGTCTACGCCGTGCCGGAGCAGCCGACCGAAGCGCCGACGGAAGTGCCCACCGAAGCCCCGACCGAGCCGCCCGTCATTCAGGCGGAAGTGACCGTGCTGTATCAGCTGGATGACAACGGCACGATTCTGGACACGCAGTATGTGACGCTGAATCAGGGCGACAACTATGTCACCGCCAATAGCGCGATGACTGCTGGGTATCAGCTTGTCGGCGAGGACACGGTGCATGTGTGGGTGGACAACGGCGGCACGGCGAGTGTGAATCCCGTTGTGTTCCACTATGCCACGCCGCAGCCGGTAACATCCAACATCGACGTGTTCTACTATCACGAGAACGGCACGCTGCTGGATCAGCAGTCGCAGACGCTGACCGAGGGCGTGAACTACATCTATGCCGCCAGCGACCGCGTGGGCGGGTACGACCTCATCAGCGAAAATCCGCAGACGGTCACGCTCTATTCTGATGGCACGACCGACTTGGCGAGTGTGTCCTTCTTCTATGCCGACCCGCAGCCGACCGAAGTGAACGTGCCCGTGCACTACCTCAACTCCGAGGGTGAGCCTGTCGCGATGGACGACACGCTGACGCTGGGCGAGGGGACGCACCTTGTGACGGCGAATCCGCAGGGCATGGCGGACGGCTATGTGCCGATGCCCGGCACGGAAAGCACGGTGGAAGTGAACGTTTCCGGCGGTATCGCGACGCCGAGCGAGGTGTATTTCTACTATTATATTCCCACGACGGAAGCACCCGCGACCGAAGCCCCGACGGACACCCCTGCGCCGACGGACACGCCCGCCCCGCAGACGATGCCGGTGGCGATTCACTACTTCGACATGAGCGGCGTGGAAATTGCCGACCCGCTGGTGAAGGAACTGCTGCCGGGGACGTATCCGATGATTCCGGAGCGCGAAATCCCCGGTTACGAGCTGGACAGTACCCTGACGCAGTTTGACCTGACGGTGGATGCGAACGGCACGCTGTACATGGACGGCGAAGAAATTCCGGCGGATGCGGTCGGATTCTACTATCATCCGGTGCAGACCCCGACGGAAGTTCCCGCGACGGACGCGCCGACGGACACGCCTGCGACCGACGTCCCGGCGACGGATGTTCCGGCGACCGAAGCGCCGAACGATACCCCTGCGCCCGCGCAGCAGTTCGTGACCGTCACCATCCGCTACTACAACACCGAGGGTGTGGAAATTGCCGACCCGACGGTGAAAGAACTTGTGCCGGGGATGTACCACGTTACCCCCGCGTATGATTCCATCCCTGGCTACGAGCTGGAAAGCAGCTGGACGCAGTTCGACCTGACCGTAACGGAAGATGGTCGTCTGCTGATTGAAGGCGCGGAAGCGCTGGAGGAAGAGCTGGCGTTCTACTATCGCCCGGTTCAAAGCGCTGCGACGGATGTTCCCGTGACCGAAGCGCCCACGAATACGCCGATTCCGACCGAAACGCCGACCACTGCGCCCACCGAAGCACCGATTCCCGTCGGGCAGCCGGTCAACCGCTACGCGACCATCAACGGCAATAAGGTGGCGTTCCGCAGCGAGGCTTCGACCAGCAAGAGCAACACGATCATCAAGCGCTTGGCGAATGGCTCGAACGTCTACGTCGTCAACGAAATGCTGAACGACAAGGGCGAACGGTGGAGCGTCGTCATGGTGGATGGACAGAGCGGCTACATCAAGAGCGAATTCCTGAACATCATGACGCAGGCGGAAAGCGACGCGTATGCCGCATCCACCGGCGCAACACCTGTGCCGACGGCAACGCCGATTCCGACCGAGACCCCGACGGCGATTCCGACCGAAATTCCAACGGAAGTGCCGACGGCAACCCCGACTGCCGCGCCACAGAACGCGACCATCATCATCCGGTATCTGGACAGCTACGGCAGCCCGGTGGCGAACGCGCAATCGATGACGCTCGCCCCCGGCACATACACCCTGCGCCCGATGCCGACGAATTTGCGGGATGGCTATGAGCTGATTCCCGGCAGCGAGCAAATCACCCTGACTGTTTTCCAAGACGGCACGCTGAGCATGGATGCGGCGGATATTGCCTTCTGGTATCGTCAGGTGGCGACCGCCGCGCCGACGCAGACCCCGACCGAGGCTCCGACCCCGACGCCGACCGCTGTGCCGTACGAGGGCTATGCCATCACCACGCGCGAAACAGAAATGCGCACCGGCATCGGCACGGGCAACTACGTCATGGCGACGCTGCAGGCGAACGTGCTGGTGTATGTGAATAGCCAGCTGAATACGGCGGGCGAAACGTGGGACATTGTGACCACGCTGGAAGGGACGTCTGGTTATGTGCCGGACGCGAACCTCCGCTACGTCACCGACGAGAAGGCACAGGAGTACATTCAGCAGTGGAATCAGTCCCGCAGCACGCCCACGCCCAGCCCCACGCCCTATGTGACGCCGACGCCGGAACAGCTGACGGGCTTGGCTTACGCGGTGGGCAATAATGTCCCCATGCGGTATATGCCGGGCGATTTCAGCGCGATTGAGGCGTACCTGATGCAGGGCGAAGTTGTCTACGTCTCCGGGCAGGATTATCTGGGCAGTATGCCGTGGCACCGCGTGCAGTATAATGGGCAGTGGGGCTATGTGCGCTATGACATGCTCCGCTTCATGAAGCAGGCGGAAATCGAGGCGTACCTGAACAACCTGAACGCCACGCCCGCACCCACGCTTGTCACCACGCCCCAGCCCTACGACCCGACGAACTACTCCAGCTACGGCTATGTGACCACGACGACCTCGGTCAACTTCCGCCAGCAGCCCAGCATGAACGCGAGCCGTATCAGAAAGCTGTACAACTACGCGTTCTGCTTTGTCCTCGGCACAACGACCGGAACGGACGGCGAAACGTGGTATCACATCCGCTACAATGACCAGGAAGGTTACGTCAACGGAAAATACTTCCATTGGATGACGGTGGAGGAGCTGGAAGAGTTCCTGCAAAGCAGCGAGTACAAGCAGGGCATCCAGAACAACACGACGGGGAATGCCACTGCAAAACCGACCAGCGGTCTGATTCCGGAAGAAGACAAGACCATTAACGACTGGAAGGGTAGCGGCGCAACGGTCAGCTATGTGCCGTGGCAGGGCTTTTCAACGCCCGGTCCGCTGACTTCGCCCACAACTGCCACCGCGCAGGAAACCGCCACGCCGACGCCTTCCGCTTCGTCCACACCGACGCTCGAACCGCTGCCCACCGCAGCCACGACGTACCCCGTGACGAACGAGAGCGGCAACAGCGGGCTGGTTATCTTCATCGTGATTGCGGTCGTGCTGCTGCTGGGCGGCGGCGGATTCGCCTTCATGCAATACCAGAAGAAACAGCGTGAAGTTGCCATGAAGGCGGCACAGCGCCGCGCACAGGCAGCGCGCAATGCGGATCGTCCGGTTGCACGTCAGGCGGGTCAGCCGCAGCAGATGCGCACAGGCGCGTACACGACCCCGCAGCAGCGTCCGCAGACGAGCAATGACGTTTCGCCTGTGCAGGTGCGCCCGGCGACACCCGTTCCGCAGACGCAGGACATGCAGAACCGACCGCAAGTCGGTTATCGCACGCCGATTCAGCCCCTGACGAAGCCGCAGGAGACCCCGTCCACTGCCGCGCCGAAGAGCACGACGACGATGGAGAATCCGTATGCGCGCCCGGTGGCGAAATCGGCAGAGGAAGCGCCGCGCCATCGTCGCCGTACAGATCAGTATCGCCAGGATGACGACAGCGCAAACCCGAATGGATAACAGAATATTTGGCAGGAGCAGCACGATTTGCGTGTTGCTCCTGCTTTTTTTGTGAATCAACAATATTTTGCTGTTTTCTGTTTGCCAAGTTTGGAATGTTACATTGAAAAAGAAGAACGAATGGCGTGGAAACAAAGAAAAACCGGTCGAAAATTTGCGTACACTGAACGAAAATTACGAAAAAACGAGGAAAGCAGCAGACAAAAAAATATTCCTATTACGATAGTTTTAACATGTAAATAACAATACTCAGGAAACTAACAAGCCGTTAACAGATGGAAATGACAAAATTGCCACACGAAAGTAAGGCAAAACACACAAAAATGCACCAAATGAGCATAATAAATGTTATTTTTCCGTCTTGACAGTTGAAGATTTGATGGTATAATAAACCATGTGAGAACTCGAACTGTGATTTGCCGGAAATCTGGCGAATTACATATCGAGAAACAATAAATGATTTACATGTGAAGGAGACGTGAACTGTGACAGAGAAGGAACTGCGGAAGCTGGGACGCGCAGAGCTGCTGGAACTGCTGCTGGAACAGGCACGGGAATTTGAAGCACTGGAGCAGCGGCTGAATGCGGCAGAAGCGGCGCTGCAAAGTCAGCAGCTGCAGTTGGAAACGTGCGGCTCGATTGCGGAGGCATCGCTGAAGTTAAACGGCGTGTTTGAGGCGGCGCAGAAGGCCGCGGAACAGTATCAGCAGAACGTCGAGCGGCTTTGCCAGGAGAAAATCAGCGCGGCAGAAAGCCAAGCGCAGGAAATCCTCGCGCGCGCAAAGAAAGCCGCCAATCAGCAGTAAAGAAACATGACAGAAGGGAGGGCGCGCAGGTGTCAGAAGACAAGAATCAGCAGAAAACGGGCAAACAATTGCTCAACGACACGCAGGAAGCGGCGGAACGCGCCCACCTGCTGCGGGAAATGAACCCCACATCCGCACAATTGGAAACGGAACTGAAGCATGAAAAGCGCAAGCACAGCTACAACCGCGCCCTGCGCAGCACGCTCTATACGCTGCTGGTGGTGGCGGCGGTCGCGGTGCTGATTGCAACCATGGTCATGCCCATCCTGCAAATCACCGGCACGTCAATGACGCCGGTGGTCGGGCAGGGTGAAATCACAATGGTCGTGCGCGGGTCAAATCCGCAGCGCGGCGATATTATCGCTTTTTACTACAACAATAAGGTGCTGATTAAGCGCGTTATCGGCCTGCCGGGCGAGTGGGTCAACATCGACGAAAACGGCAACGTCTACATCAATGGCGAACTGCTTGATGAGCCGTACATCACCGATCGCGCGCTGGGCGACTGCTCCATCACGCTGCCGTACCAAGTGCCGGACGGGCGGTATTTTGTTCTGGGTGATCACCGCTCCACCTCGCGCGACAGCAGAAGCACACTGGTTGGCCCAGTGTCCGAAGAGCAGATTATGGGGCGCGTAACGCTCCGCATTTGGCCGCTGAACCGCATTGGATTCCTGCAATAACGTAAGTACAATACAGCAAGAAGAGGAACACAGGTTCCAGAATCGGAGGATGCTGACATGAACCGCAAACTCATGGAATTAGCAGAAAAATACGTTGCGCAGCGGAAGCGCCGGATGCGTCTGCTCAAGACGGTCACGGCGCTGGCACTCGTTGTCGCCATCTGCACGTCTTATGTGCTGATGATGCCGGGCCTGACGATGGCGGCGGAAACGTACTGCGGGCTGGAGGAGCATACCCACACGGCGGACTGCTATGTGGATGAGCTGACCTGCCTGATTTCCGAGCGCGAGGCGGAGACAGTCTTTACCGATATTATGCGATGCAGCTTTGAGCCGCACCACCATTCCTCCGATTGCTACAATGCGCAGGGCGAACTCAGCTGCGGCTACTGGGATGGCTACATCCACGAGCATGACGAGAAGTGCTACGATAGCAACGGCGTTCTTATCTGCACGCTGGAGGAGCATCCGATGCACAAGCACACGGATGCCTGCTACAATTGGGAGAAACAGCTGACCTGCACGCTGCCGGAAAGCGAGGGGCACATCCACACGGATGCGTGCTATCGGGCGAAAGAACCGACTTGCGGTCTGTTTGAGAGCGAAGGCCACCAGCATACGGCGGATTGCGTGACGGAAACACGCACGCTGATTTGCACCGAGGACGTTGCGACGAACTCTGACATGCCGCATGTCCATGATGACAGCTGCTACGAAGTGACCCGGACGTACACCTGCGGCCTGACGGAAGGCGAGGGCGCACATCACCACACGGATGCCTGCTATCCGACGACGGAAGAACCGACTTGCGGTCTGTTTGAGGGCGAAGGCGCACACACGCATGATGATTCCTGCTACGAGATGGTGCGCGGCGACCTGAAATGCAAGCTCTATCCCGACCCGGCGAAAGTGCACACGCATTCCGCGTCCTGCGTCGATGCGAAAACCGGCTACTACACTTGCGGCTACATTCAGGTGCTGCGGCATCAGCATACAAATGAGTGCATTGTGACGGTGACGGCGGAGGATTCCGGCCATCATCACACGGCGGACTGCTACGAACGCCACTATATCTGCGGCAAAGAAGAGCACACGCACACGGCGGATTGCTACTATGACCCGACCCCGAACCCCGATGCGACGGCAGCGCCCGAAGTGACAGCTGAGCCGACGGCAGCG
>ULXK01038091.1_pt1 | contig 11293 bp, 8 predicted proteins | sample 1961201 | NCBI WGS metagenome assembly ULXK01 (sample SAMEA4835836, study PRJEB28245) | human gut metagenome | biome: gut microbiome; material: fecal sample | place: Denmark | collected 2008
GCAGCCAACTAGTTGTTAGAGATTTATCTGATTCACGAAAAGATGAAAGACTGTGGGATGATGTTATATCGCATCATCCCACAATAGTCTGATAAACCGGCGTAAGCTGGGGATTAGAGAGATAAAAGTGAGGTAGCAGTATGATGATAAGTAATCCAAGTAATTCGTTAGAATGGATGGTATTTCTGGCGCAGAAATATTCAAGCATGTTTATCAAAGGAACCTGGCTTACGCTGTACATATCGGTAGTTGGTACATTGCTTGGCTTCGTATTGGGATATATCGTAGGCATAGTAAATGATGTAAAGCTTAACGATGGCGACAACATCGTAAAAAAGGTCCTTATCCGTATAGTAAAGGTGATATTTACAGTTTATGTTGAAGTATTCAGGGACACACCAATGATAGTTCAGGCGATGATTGTGTACTATGGAATACGTCAGATGGGCTATGAAAACCTGACACCTGTATTTGCAGGTATTCTTGTAACTGTATTAAATACAGGTGCCTACATGGGAGAGACAGTCAGAGCAGGAATCGGTTCAATAGATATGGGACAGCGCGAGGGCGCATGGGCCATGGGAATGTCACCGTTTAAGACAATGCTCTATGTAGTTTTGCCGCAGGCATTCAAGAATATCATTCCTGAGATGGCAAATACATTCCTTTTAAATCTGAAGATGACATCAGTGCTCAATGTTATCGCTGTGCAGGAGCTTTTCATGGCTGCCAAGACAGTCGGTGGAAACTACTACAAGTACTTTGAGTCATATCTGGTTATCGCGGTAATTTACTTTGTACTTTGCTTTGTATTTGATAAGCTCTTCAAGCTGATTGAAAAGAAGCTGCAGGGCAAGACAGACTATGCACTCGCAGTTGAGTACATGGACAATGAATAGGAGGCACAATATGAGTGAGACAGTAATTTCAATTAAGGATTTAAGCAAATCATTTGGTGATCATGAGGTACTTAGAAAGATTGATATTGATGTGCATTCCGGCGAGGTCATCTGTATTGTGGGCTCCTCAGGCTCGGGAAAATCAACACTGCTTAGGTGCATCAACAAGCTTGAGAAACAGACCTCAGGAAAGATTTTATATCACGATAAAGAGGTCAGAAATGTACAAAAGGATATCAATGATTACCGTTCAAAGGTGGGAATGGTGTTCCAGTCCTTCAATTTGTTCAACAATATGACAGTGCTCCAGAACTGTATGCTTTGTACAAGAAGGGTGCTTCATCTGCCAAAGCAGGAGGCCTTTGACAGGGCAATCACGCATCTGAAGGCAGTCGGCATGGCTCCTTATATCAATGCAAAGCCATCGCAGCTCTCAGGAGGACAGAAGCAGCGAGTTGCTATTGCCAGGTCACTCTGTATGAATCCGGAGGTGCTTTTGTTTGATGAGCCGACCTCGGCGCTTGACCCTGAGATGGTCGGGGAGGTGCTAAATGTCATGAAGGACCTCGCGAGGACAGGACTTACGATGATAATCGTCACACATGAGATGGCATTTGCCAGAGATGTTTCTACAAGAACTATTTTCATGGACTCAGGATATGTGGCAGAGGATGCAGCACCGTCAGAGCTGTTTACAAATCCTAAGAATCCAAGAACAAGAGAATTCTTAAGCAGATATCTGGCAGGCTAGATATGGTTGGCACTCAGAAGGAGGAAATGATAAATGGATAATTTTGTAGTAACCTTTGCCAGAGGATTTGGAACAGGCGGAAAAGCAATAGCGTCACAGCTGGCAAAAGAGCTTGGAATACACTGTTATGAGAACCGTATTCTGACTCTTGCAAGCCAGCTGAGCGGACTTGACGAGAATGTGTTTCAGGAGGTAAATGAGAAGCTGCGTGAAGAGGGCGGATTTACGAGCTTTTTGCGAGGGCTTCCAAGAGCAAAGGGATATATATCGAGAAATGAGAAGTTCAAATCAGATGACAGGCTCTTTGAGTATCAGAGCCAGATTATCAACGAGCTTGCAGACAAGGAATCCTGCGTCATAGTAGGAAAATGTGCCGACTATGTATTAAAGAACCGCCCAAATGTAGTGAGCATATACATTGAGGCACCGCGTGCATTCTGTGTGGAGCGTACCATAGCCAATATGGGTGTGACATCGGAGGTGGCAAATGCCACGATTGAGAGAACAGATAAGTTCAGGGCAGATTATTACAAGTACTATACACACGGAAACTATTGGACCAATCCGGTGAACTACGACCTGACACTAAACAGTGAGCGTGTCGGTGTGGAAAACTGTGTGAAGACGATAGAGCAGTATCTGATCATAAAGGGCTTTATCAAGGATGATATGATTAAACCGGCGGGAGAGCTCATATAAAAAGTGTATAACAAAAAATTGCAGCTCGTGTATTGAGCTGCAAATTTTTGTTATTATTATATAGATATGTCTATCCAAGCAAAGCCTTATCAGAAGCAAATTCCTCGCCGGAAACCTCCTCAAACTTCATGAGCAGATCCTCCACAGTGAGGTTTTTCTTTTCCTCGCCTGAGATATTAAGGACAACCTGTCCGTTATTCATCATGATGAGTCTGTTGCCGTGAGCGATGGCATCACGCATGTTGTGTGTGACCATCATGGCTGTCAGGCTGTTCTCCTTGATGATTTTGTCTGTGAGAGTGAGCACCTTTGCGGCTGTCTTAGGGTCGAGGGCAGCGGTGTGCTCATCCAAAAGCAGCACCTTCGGCTTCTGGAGTGAAGCCATGAGCAGTGTAACAGCCTGACGCTGTCCACCTGAGAGCAGACCAACCTTTGAGGTCATTCGATCCTCGAGTCCCAGATCAAGCTCCTTTAAAAGCTCGTGGAAACGCTCCTTTTCAGCCTTTGTGATACCCCAGCCAAGACCACGGCGCTTTCCGCGGCGTGCTGCAAGTGCGAGGTTTTCATCAATCTGCATGGTTGCGGTAGTTCCTGTCATTGGATCCTGGAACACACGTCCCAGAAATGATGCACGCTTGAACTCAGGAAGTCTTGTGACATCCACTCCATCGATGAGAATTGAACCATCGTCAACAGGCCATGTGCCTGCAACGGCATTGAGCATGGTCGATTTTCCGGCACCGTTTCCACCGATAACAGTGACGAAATCGCCCTCCTCAAGCTTTAGATTTACACCATTAAGGGCATGCTTTTCATTGATTGTGCCCGGATTGAAGGTTTTATGTACGTTTCTAATCTCTAGCATTTATTTGCCCTCCTTTGCGTTAAGTGCTGCGGCAGAGCGCTTGCCGGCCTTTTTGAAGGAGGCCTTGCTCTTGCCCTTCAGGTAAGGCACTGCAAGGAAAATTGCCACGATGATTGCAGTGAAGAGCTTTAAGTCATCACTTGGCATTTGCAGCCACAGAACAATTCCGATTACAATGTAGTAAACAATTCCACCAAATATGACAAAGATAAGCTTTCCCATGAAATTCATGTGCTTTCCGAGGATTGCATCGCCGAGCACCTCACCGATGATAACGGCGGCAAGACCAATGACGATTCCACCACGGCCCATGTTTACATCGGAAAAGCCTGAGTACTGTGAAAGCAGACCGCCTGAGAGCGCTACAATTGCATTTGAAAGCGCAAGACCGATGAGCTTCATGTTGTCAATGTTGATACCCTGAGCCTTGCTCATTGCAGGGTTGCAGCCTGTGGCACGGATAGCAGAGCCCTGCTCTGTTCCGAAATACCAGTAAAGCACCGCGATAATTACAACCGAGAAAATTACACCGACAATTATCGCATGTGTCAGATTACGTGATGAAAGCACCAGATTATATTTATCTGCGCTAAGTGCCTGGTTGGCGTGGCGCTGCATGATATTTAAGTTGATAGAGTATAGAGCTATCTGTGTAAGGATTCCTGCCAAAATCGGAGGAATGCCGAGCTTTGTATGTAAGAGACCTGTGCAGAGTCCTGCGAGCAGACCGGCAATACATGCGCAAAGCAGTGAAACCCAGATATTGTAGCCGTTAATCGTCATCATAACGGTTACGGCACCACCTGTTGCAAATGAGCCATCAACCGTCAGATCTGCGAAGTCCAGCAGTCTGAAGGTGATGTAAACACCGAGTGCCATGATGCCCCATATCAGACCCTGGGCTATATTGCCCGGAAGGGCATTGGTGAATGCAACCGGATTTAAGGTTGCAAAATAATTCATTAGAATCATTTTATTAAATACCTCCATAGTGCAGCTGTTTATTCAGCTGAGATTTCCTCATAGCCGTCCGGAACTGTAATTCCAAGCTCCTTGGCGCGGTCCGGAAGGTACTCCTTAGTGAACTTAGGAGCGCTCTTGACCTCCATAGTTTTGATGTCTGTACCATTTACAAGGATATCGTAAGCCATCTCACCTGTTGTGTATCCAAGGTCATAGTAGCTGATAGAAAGTGTTGCCACACCACAGCCCTTAGCGATTCCTTCCTCGCCGGCGAAGATAGGTTTCTTAGCCTGTGAAGCTACATTGTTGATAGCCTCTGTACATGAAGCAGCAGTGTTGTCAGTTGGGATGTAGATTGCATCAGATGCATCACATGCACTCTGTGTTACTGCAGCGACATCATTTGAATCAGAGAATGTGTACTCTTTTACAGTGTATCCCTCGTCCTCAAGGTATTTGGTAATAGTTGTTGACTGGTAGATACTGTTTGGCTCAGATGAGCAGTAGATGATACCGATGTTCTTTGCATCCGGGAAGAGCTCCTTGATGCATTTAGCCTGCTCATCGAGTGGAGCGAGGTCTGTAGTACCTGAAATATTCTTTCCTGTAGTGCCTGACCAGTCTGACATATCAAGAGCTGTAGCGTAGTCTGTGATAGATGTTCCGAGAATCGGAATAGAGTCTGTAGCTGCTGAAGCGGCCTGAAGAGCTGCTGTAGCATTTCCAAGGATAAGGTCATAGTCGTTGGTGACGAACTTGGTGCAGATTGTAGAGCATGTAGAAGCATCTCCTGCGGCATTCTGCTCGTCAAATGAGACATCGTCTCCGAGCTTATCCTTTAATGCATCCTTAAAGCCCTTTGTAGCGGCATCGAGAGCCTCGTGCTGTACGAGCTGGCAGATACCTACCTGATATTTGGCATCTGAGTTCTTGCCTGACTGTGTGCCACCGTTTGCTGAACCGGAATCTCCGCATCCGGCAAGTCCAAGAACCATTGTTCCGGCAAGAACAAGTGAAGCTAAAATTTTAGATCTCTTTTTCATGATAATTCCTCCTTTTGTCAGCGCTTTAAAGCGTTGATGTATCAATTAGGTAAATTATATTAACTTATTAATGAGAAGTCAAGGGAAGATGAGGAAAAAGTAGGGTTTAATATATATAAATGATGGATAATAAGCCATTCTGTTTCGCTGGGTTAGGGGAGCTGTTTTAGGAATTTCAGCAGTTTCAGCTACTTTTTTATGGATTTTTCCGGCTGTTTCGCTGTGGTTAGGGAGCTGTTTTAGAAATTTCAGCAGTTTCAGCTACTTTTTTGGAGATTTTTCCGGCTATTTCGCTGTGGTTAGGGGAGCTGTTTTAGAAATTTCAGCGGTTTCAGCTACTTTTTTCCAGAATTTTTCCAGTTTTTGGACTGGATTGGGGAGCTGTTTTAGAAGTTTTATGGATTACAGCTACCCAAGGCCTGTCAGCTATCAACATATGGCTATTGTACACTATGCTAATTTAGTGTGGGGATATTATGCTAAAGGATAAAAATGATGGTTCATACTGGATTTGTGGAGAGGGTGTTGGCACAGAACAAAAAACGGTTTCGGGAGAAACGGAGTATACAGTTACATGCAGCAGTAAATTTGTGCCATATGAATTTCCTGCAAATGAATTTTCAAAATAAAATATGGCTGAATGTAAAAATCCCCGGTAGTAACTACCGGGGATTCTATGTCTATTCAGCTACAACCTTGGCAAATTTCTTTTTACCACGTCTGATAATGAGACCCTCGCCCTTGAAATCGTTGAGAGTGTATTTTGTAGAGATATCAGTTACCTTCTCATCTGCAACGGAAACACCGCCCTGCTGGATATTTCTGCGGCCGTCTCCTCTTGAATCGCAAAGTCCTGCTTTTACGAGAACAGAGATGATATCAAGCTCTCCGTCAGGGAAGTCCTCAGCTGTAACGGTAACTGTAGGCATATTTGTATTGTTGGCTCCGCCTGCGAAAAGTGCATGGCTTGCCTCTTTAGCCTTTGTGGCTTCCTCCTCACCGTGAACAAGCTTTGTAAGCTCGAATGCCAGGATTTCTTTAGCTTCATTGAGCTGTGCGCCCTCCCAGCTTTCCATCTTGTCAATTTCCTCGAGAGGAAGGAAGGTGAGCATTCTGATACATTTAAGAACATCGGCATCAGAAACGTTTCTCCAGTACTGGAAGAACTCGAAAGGTGTTGTCTTGTTAGGATCAAGCCATACTGCACCTGACTGTGTCTTGCCCATCTTCTTGCCCTCAGAGTTTAGGAGCAGATTGATTGTCATAGCGTATGCGTCTTTTCCAAGCTTACGTCTGATAAGCTCTGTTCCACCGAGCATGTTGCTCCACTGGTCATCTCCACCGAACTCCATGTTGCAGCCGTATTTCTGGAAAAGTGTGTAGAAATCGTAGCTCTGCATGATCATGTAGTTAAACTCAAGGAAGGAAAGACCCTTTTCCATACGCTGCTTGTAGCACTCAGCTGTAAGCATACGGTTTACTGAGAAATGAGCACCAACCTCGCGGAGCACATCCACGTAGTTTAAGTCCATCAGCCAGTCAGCGTTGTTTACCATGATAGCCTTGCCCTCGCCAAAGTCGATGAAGCGGCTCATCTGTTTCTTGAAGCACTCTACGTTGTGGTTGATAGTCTCTGTTGTCATCATCTGGCGCATATCTGTACGTCCTGATGGATCTCCGATCTGTGCTGTACCTCCACCGATAAGCACGATAGGCTTGTTTCCGGCCATCTGAAGTCTTTTCATAAGGCAAAGAGCCATGAAATGTCCAACGTGAAGGCTGTCTGCTGTAGGATCAAAGCCGATGTAGAAGGTAGCCTTTCCGTTGTTTATAAGCTCTTTGATTTCTTTTTCGTCTGTTACCTGCGCGATAAGACCGCGGGCAACTAATTCGTCATAAATTGTCATGATTTTCCTCCTGATAGATTGAATTTGTATTCTGAAAATAAAATATCCCCCTCATCCATTTAAGGACGAGGGGGATTTCTCGCGTTACCACCTTAATTTGCATCCTGCTCGCACAGGAATGCCTCCGTGAGTTGTCACACATTATTCGACATATATTATATAGTGAAAATAGCCGATTCTGCTAACACTCCGGCACTATAACGTGTGCCAATACGTTGCAGCTTATTAATCGAACCGGTGATATTTAACCATCCGGTATGACGTTCGGTGCAAAGCTCCGGGATGTATTCCAGATCTGTTTCCTTGCGCCTCTCACCTGCCGGCAGCTCTCTGTAAGTATTGCAGAAATGTACTTGTTCCCATCAAAGCCTGTTGAAATGTAATTGTGCTTCAATTGACGATATTATAGCCGTTTAAGAAGGGGTTTGTCAAGGGTGCAAAAAGCGGTGATTCCTTTAACGGTATATACAGGTCGGAAGAACTATTGCAAAAAAGTATAAAAAAGTATAAAATAAAAGAAAAAGTATAAAGATTTATAAAAAACTATAAAGAGCAATAGAAAGTATAAAAAAATATAAATAGTTTTGAATTTCATATAATAAATTGAGGTGAATTTATGCAGAATCCATTTACTACAACCTTCAGTAAGACTCCGGAATACACATATATCCATACAGAGAAAACAGAGGAGATACTGGAAAACTTTATTTACGATAATCCGTCGGAGTCGGTATATAAGATAACCGGTGTCAGAGGCTCCGGTAAAACCGTTATACTTGCAAAGGTGGAGGAAGAATTAAGAACCAATGAAAGCAGATATATAAACTGGCTTGTTTTTGATGTAAATCCTGCAAGAGATATACTGGGACAGATAGCGGCAATGCTTGTAAAGGCCGGTTTTGGTTCACAGGATAAGAAAACAACAGGGATAAACCTCTCTGCAACAGTGATGGGAACAGGTGGTGGAATCGGCTATACGGCAGAAAACAATAATAATTTCTTTGATATCGGTGTAGAAGTTGAGACAATGATACAGGCTGCACAGAAAAAGGGGAAGAAGATACTTATAGGAATAGATGAGGTTTCAAAGTCCGAAGAGATGATAAAATTTGCGTCTGAATATGGCAGATGGCTCAGAGCAGGGTATCCGGTTTATTTTGTGTGTACAGGCTTGTATGAAAATATACAGGAATTGAGCAATGTCAAAAATCTTACATTTTTCAGAAGAGCGGCAACAGTTAAAACGGAGCCTCTTAATATGATACGAATGACTGAAATGTATAAGAGTAAGCTGGATATTGACAGTAATGAGGCTCGTGAAATGGCGAAAATTACAAAAGGATACGCATATGCATTTCAGGAATTGGGAGTGTTGTATTTTAAGAAAAAGTTGGATGAGTTGTTAGAAGATATTTTACCAAAACTCAAAGCTGAATTGTTTGCATATTCTTATGAAAAAATATGGGAAGAGATGACTGAAATGGACAGGTTTCTTGCAGGACTTTTGACAGAAAAGGAAGAATACAAGCGTGAAGAAGTGCTTAAGCTTATGGGAGAGAAGTCAGGAAGCTACTCTATGTACAGGGATCGTCTTATAAAAAGAGGGATATTAAATTCCAGACAGGGCTATATCTCGCTTGCACTTCCATATTTTGGTGAATATATAAAGGAGTATTGTTAGAATCTTAAAATGAGTGAATTATATAAGCTCCAAAAACTTTTTAATTATTGCACTCTGACCTGTGGTGATGTATACTTTGAATAACAAACAAACTTTGGTTATGAAAGGGAGAAAAAATGAGCACATATAGCACATATTATACTATTATGAGTATGATTGACGGCTTTAAGTCGTTTATCAATCTGGCAGTTATGGTACTGACAATTGTTGCATCATGGATTATGTATGCAAAGGCAGGAGAGCACGGCTGGGCGGCCATTGTACCGTTTTACAGCTCATATGTAAAATTCAGGATTGCAGGGAAACAGAAGCTGTTCTGGGGATATCTTGTGGCAAGTATCGCAAGTATAGCAGGATGTATTTTATTGATGTATGAGATTATTGCCTCAGGACTTTCCGTTATGACATCCAGTTATATGGGGTCGTATTATGATTCTACCTATGGATATGCCGGAAACCGTATCGGGGCTCACATGGGCATGCTGATATTTGCGGTTATTCTGATTATTGCAGCAATGATTGCGGCATTGGTTATGAATATCCTCTGCTGTGTCGGACTGGCACATGCGTTTGGCAAGGGAGCCGGATTTGCCTGCGGACTTATATTCCTCAATGTGATTTTTATCTGTATTATTGCCTTCAACAAAAACATTGTTTATGTGGGAGATGGATATAATAGTAATAATAACTACTATAATCCATACGGTTCAAACGGATACGGTCAGCAGTATGGTCAGAACATGTACGGAAACGGAGCAAATCAGCAGTACGGTCAGAACATGTACGGAAACGGAGCAAACCAGCAGTACGGCCAGAACATGTACGGAAATGGGGCAAACCAGCAGTACGGTCAGAACATGTACGGAAATGGCACAAATCAGCAGTACGGTCAGAACATGTACGGAAATGGCACAAACCAGCAGTACGGCCAGAACATGTATGGAAACGGCGCAGCTCAGGGCGGGGATGCTCAAAATTCCTACGGTACATCACAACAGCAGTCATGGAATGATGAGTACAGCAACAAAGATTACGAATAAATAGTAAGAATAAAGCGCATGAATAAAAGCTATAAATAAATGTTATAGTACAAATTTGTATCATTCTCTTGACATATAGTGTCAGAGGGCTATAATACAAAACAAGATTTAAATAAATATGTTCACCAAAATTCATTGATGAGAACAAGGTCCGATTTGTATTTATTTTCAGAGAGCCTGTGGGCGGTGCGAACAGGCAATGGTCAGATTGGAATATCCTCTCTAAGAAGCAGGCTGAAAGCATTAAGTGTGTCTGTAAACCTCGCCGGTGTCCACCGTTATATGGAAAGCATATGCTGGTATGCAGAGTGTCACAGTAATACACTGTGGAATCAGGGTGGTAACGCGGATTATTTCGTCCCTTTTCAGATTATGTCAATCTGGAAAGGGATTTTTTAATTCCATAAAAGAGTTTTAGTGAGCAGAAAAATGTTAAGGAGGCTTACAATGAAAGCATTACAAAAAGTAAGTAAATTTTTATCAGACTACACATCGATAGTTGTCATAGCAATCGCCGTAGTCACATTTCTGGTTCCGAATCTGATGGCCTGGGTAAATCAGATGCTGTTTGTGGATCCGGTATCCAACAAGTTCACATGTCAGTCAATCATTATCGGAATCATCATGTTTAGTATGGGACTTACACTTACGACACAGGATTTCAAGATACTTGCACAGAGACCATTTGATATATGTGTAGGTGCAATCGCACAGTATCTTATCATGCCGTTTCTCGCATTTGGTATTTCAAAGGCATTGAATCTGCCTGACGGAATCGCACTTGGACTTATCCTCGTAGGCTGCTGTCCCGGTGGTGTTTCTTCAAACATTATGTCATACCTCTGCGGTGGTGATGTGGCATTCTCAGTTGGAATGACAACAGTTTCCACATTGCTCTCACCATTTATGACACCGCTTCTGGTATCATTTCTTGCAAGCGGAACACATGTCTCAATCAAGGCGCTTCCGATGTTTGTGTCAATCATTGAGACTGTAATCTTTCCTGTAGCGGTTGGATTTTTACTCAACTACCTGCTTGGAAAGAAAAAGGCATTTGCCGAGGCTCAGAAGGTCATGCCGGGTATTGCGGTGCTTGGCCTGGCATTCGTTGTAGGTGGTGTTGTATCATCACAGGGCTCAAAGTTCTTTACATCAGGAGTAGTAATTTTTGCGGCAGTTCTGTTACATAACGGACTTGGATATCTGCTTGGATACGGTGCAGGAAAGCTGGTAGGCATGAACACAGCCAAGAAGAGAACCATCTCTATCGAGGTTGGTATGCAGAATGCAGGTCTTGCCACAAACCTTGCTACCACTACAGCACAGTTTGCTTCAACACCTGAATCAGCCATCATCTGTGCAGTGTCATGTACATGGCATTCAATCTCAGGCACACTGCTTGCCGGAGCCTTTGCATTAAAGGACAAAATGGCTGCTAAAAAGGC
>ULXK01029144.1_pt1 | contig 11030 bp, 6 predicted proteins | sample 1961201 | NCBI WGS metagenome assembly ULXK01 (sample SAMEA4835836, study PRJEB28245) | human gut metagenome | biome: gut microbiome; material: fecal sample | place: Denmark | collected 2008
GTATTCGCCGCGCTGCGCGCCACCGCCGTCATCACGCAACGCACGTTCGTCAACTATCCGACCCTGTGGTGCTGCGTGATCCTCGACGTGGCCGTGTTCGTCATCGTCCTGTTCGCCCGCCGCATCACCGCCGACTGGCACAACCACCGCGCGCTGCTCGACATCGCGAATCTCGTTGCGGCGCTTGCGATCGCGGCCACCACCTTTCGTGCGCTGCCCGACGTGATTCTGCGACTGACGATCTTCGTCGAGCCGGGCGATCCCATCTTCACTTCCGACATGCTGTTGCGCGCGCTCGGCTTCGCTTTGGGCGCGGCCGTCGCAATCATCGCCGCGCTTATCTTCCGCACGATGCGTTCCACCGCCGTCCGCTGGTCGTTCACGACGGCGGTGCTGCTGTTGGTCGCGCTGCTGTTCGCACAGCATTTCACCGACCTTGCGCAGATCCTCCAATCCAAACGCATCGTCAGCTTCCCGACCGCCGCCTTCCTCGCGCTCGTGTGGGGCATCAACCATCAGCGCAGCCTGACCATCGCAATGGCGCTCGTCTTCGCCATTCCGGCAATCGCCAGCATCGTCATGGGCTTCAAAGTCAAGCCGACCGGCGCCAACGAGGCGATCGCACGCACGCATATCGCGTTCCGCCGCCGCGCGAAAGCGGCCGGCGCGTTCAGCCTGGTCGCCATGATCTGCGTCACCGTGGCCCTGACGTACGGCGTCGCGCAAACGCAGAAAGTCGTCACGCTGTCGCCGCCGGAAGACTACTCGCTCGCCGACGGCGTGGCCACCATCAAATTCAGCCAGATTTCCGACGGCCACCTGCACCGCTTCGAATACCGCGCGAAGGACGGCACCTCCATGCGATTCATCATCATCAAGAAGAACGGCGGCGCGTACGGCGTCGGCCTCGACGCGTGCGACAACTGCGGCGACGCCGGATACTACGAGAAGGACGGCAAAATCATCTGCAAGAAGTGCGATGTGGCCATCAACCTCGCCACCATCGGCTTCAAAGGCGGCTGCAACCCGATACCGTTCGACTACCAGGTCAAGCCGGGCAAAATCGTCATCCAAACGTCCACGCTCGACGCGCTGTCGAGCCATTTCCAGTGAGCGCCGAGAAAGGTAAGGGGGTGCCATGTTCTTCCTGAAAATGATCTCTCGCTCGTTCAGCCGGCAGTTCAAACGCCGTCTGCTCATCGCCGTCACCGTGTGCCTGTCCGCCACCGTCAGCGTGGCCATGCTCGGCGTGGTGTTCGACGTGGGCGACAAGCTCAACGCGGAGCTGAGCGCGTACGGTTCGAATATCGTCGTGCAGCCGAAGTCCGACGCTGTGGTGAGCGATTTGTACAATACCGGCGATTCTGCTGGCTCGGCTTCGGGTAGTTCGTCCGGTTCGGACGGGGGTTCCACTTCCGACGGCTCGGCTGCGGCGGACAGCGCCGACCCGACCGCGTTTCTGAAGGAGTCGGACGCGCAGAAGATCAAGACCATCTTCTGGGCGTTCAACATCACCAATTTCGCGCCGGAATTGAACATCCACGCGGATGCGGGGTGTGTCGGTTCGGGGGCTGGTTCGGCTGGCTCTGCTGGAACGGCTGGTGCGTCAGGTGCGGCTGCTTCCGCGGCGAAATGCAAGGCGACCAACGTGCCGATCGTGGGCACGTGGTTCGCGAAAACCCTGCACATGGACTCCGGCGAGTCCACCGTGGCCGGCATGAACGGCATGCGCTCATGGTGGAAAATCAACGGAACCTGGCCGAAAGACGACAGCGAGCAGGCGATGGTCGGCAGCGCGCTCGCCGCGAAACTGGGCGTGAACGTCGGTGACAGCGTTACGCTCGACAAGACGATCGCCGTCGGTGCGGACGACAATACGAACGGAGGTACCGGGAAAACCGGCAAATCCTCCACCGAACGCAATCGCGTGAAAGTGAAAATCGTCGGCATCTTCGATTCGGGCGATTCCGACAACAGCGCCATTTATATGCCGTCCATCGCCGCGCAAACGCTTGCGAATCTGCCGAATTCCATCGACAAGATTGAAGTCAAGGCGCTCACCACGCCCGACAACGACCTCGCGCGCAAGGCGTCGAAGAATCCGAACGCGCTCACGCAGGACGAGTGGGAGACGTGGTATTGCACCGCGTATCCGTCGTCGATCGCGTACCAGATCGAAGAGGTGCTGCCGGGCGCGGTGGCCAAGCAGGTGCGCCAGGTGGCCGCGCTGCAGGGCGATGTGCTGAACAAGACGCAGGCGGTGATGGTGCTGATGACCGTGCTGTCGCTGGTTGCCGCCGCGATCGCCGTGGCAAACCTGATGGCCGCGTCGATTGGCGAACGCGGTTCGGAATTGGCGCTGTTGAAGGCGATCGGCGCCACGGACGGTGCGGTTTCGCGCCTTATGCTCGCCGAAACGGCGGTGATTTCGCTGGTTGGTGCGATTGCCGGTGCGCTGCTTGGCTCGGGCGTTGCACAGATCGTGGGGCACGTGGTGTTCGGCTCGGGCATCACCATGCGTCCGATGGTGTTCGTGTTGGTTTTCGTGTTGCTGGCGGTCACTGTGCTCGTGGCCTCGCTTTCGTCGATTCGGGCGATTCTGGGCTTGCGTCCGGCGGAGGTGCTGCATGGTAGGTGAGTTGTGCTTGGCTTTCGTAGGGGGTGTGCGATGACGAATCGCAAGATGTTCTTCACCATGCTGTGGGGCGCGGTGTTCCGCCGTCGCTCCCGTGCGATGATGGCCGTGATCGCGTCGCTCGTCGGCGCGGCCACGCTGTTCTGCCTTGCATCCGTGTGCGTCGCGGTGCCGCAGCAGATGAACGAGGAAATGCGCGCGTACGGCGCGAACCTGATCGTCACGCCCGCGTCCGCAACGGGCAAATCGCAAGGCATCGATACTGCAACCGTACGCAACGTGACGGCGCTCATCGGCGCCGGACACAGCGTGAAATCAGCTGCGTACCGGTATGAGAGCGTGCGCATCAATTCCGCGCCGTACACCATCGCCGGCGTGGACGTGAAAGCCGTCCGCGCGCTCAATCGCCATTGGAACGTGACGGGCGATTGGCCCGGCTCGGACAACGTGATGGTCGGCCGCGACGTCGCCGACGCGCTCGGCGTGAAAGTCGGCAGCCGTGTCACCATCGGTTACCGCGCCGCCGACGCGTCTGCTTCAGCGTCTTCTTCCGCGTCCGCAAAATCCGATTCGGACGAATCAACTGAAACGGCAGAATCGTCCGCGCAGGGCACGCAGAGTACGCAAACTACGCAAGGCGAACAGACCACGCAAGCCACGGAAAACGGCCGCGTCTCGTCCGACATCATGGATAACAACGGCACCGAATTCCGTATCGCCGGCATCGTCGACACCGGCGGCAACGAGGATTCCATCATCTACGCCACCACCGCGGACGTGTCCAAACTTGCGGGCCACGAGCGCGGCGCCGACGTGGTCGAATACTCGGTGAACGCCATGGGCGACGAGCTCAACGACATCGTCAACAGAATCAACAAAAATACAAACACTGCCGTCAAAGCGCAGACCGTCACCAAAATCACCTCGTCCGACACCCGCATCATCGCCATGCTGCAGACCCTGTTCTGGATTGTCTCGCTCGTCGTGCTCGTGCTGACGCTCGTCGGAGTGGGCACCACCATCAGCTCCATCGTGAGCCAGCGTCGCAACGAAATCGGCCTGCGCAAAGCCCTCGGCGCCGATTCACGCGCCATCGGCGTCGAATTCTACGTGGAATCCGGCATCTACGGCTTGATCGGCGGTCTGCTCGGCACTGCTATCGGCTATGTGCTGGCGCGTGTGCTGTGCGCCACCGTCTTCGGTCGCGCGATCGGCTTCGACTGGCTGCTCGGCGCCGGATCGCTGCTGCTGAGCGTGGCGATCGCCGTCATCGCCTCCATTCCGCCGGTCCGCCGCGCCACCCGTATCGACCCCGCCATCGTTTTGAGGGAGGAATAATCATGGACAACGAACATATGCTGCTGGAACTCGACCACATTTCCAAGATTTACGGCGATCTGCACGCCGTCGACGACCTGAGTCTGACCGTTCCGCAAGGGCAATGGCTGGCGATTGTCGGCTCGTCCGGTTCCGGCAAAACCACGCTGATGAACATGATCGGCTGCATGGATACGCCGTCGAAGGGTTCCGTCATGCTTGAAGGCCGGCGATTGGAGGATTTGAACGCCCGCCAGCTTGCCGATGTGCGTAAGAACATGATAGGACTCGTGTTCCAGAAGTTTTACCTCGTGCCGCATCTGACGGCGGTGGAGAACGTGATGGTGGCGCAATACTACCATTCTGTAGTCGATGAGAAGCAGGCGATGGAAGCGCTGGAACGAGTGGGATTGAAGGAGCGTGCGCATCACCTGCCCGGCCAGCTGTCCGGCGGTGAGCAGCAGCGCGTGTGCATCGCCCGAGCGCTCATCAACTGCCCGAAGCTGATTCTCGCCGACGAGCCGACCGGCAATCTCGATGAGAAGAACGAGAAGATCGTGCTCGACCTGTTTCGCCAGCTGCACGAGCAGGGCACTACGATCATCGTCGTGACGCATGACGCGCTCGTCGCCTCCTGCGCACAACGCGAGATCATGCTCAACCATGGTGTGCTCGTCGGTGAACAGTGGAATGACGAGGAGGCGAAACGCGCGTACGAGGCGGCCGGCGGCAAGCCCGCATTCACCGGTTCCGCCGCGGAAGGCGCGCAGAACGGGGGTATTGCGATTTCGTTCGCCGACCCTACGAAGGCCGCAAAAACCGGCGATACGGACGCGGCCAACGTTGCCGTTGCGGCTGGCGTTGCCGACGATACGGACGTAGAGCCCGACGTCACGAAAGGGGAGCAGGCATGAGCACCGCACAATCGAACGCAGTCAAAGTCATCGCGCTATCCGCGGCGAGCATCGCGCTGCTGTCGGCATGCGGCGAGCCGAAAGCCACGCCGATGGACGACGAATACGCCGGCAATTCCGGCGAAAGCGTGCAATCGCAGGAAAATAAGTCGAAACCCGACGGCAAGGCGGCTGACAATACGGCCGGCGGCGACGCCACCACCAAAAACCATGCCGATGACGCGAATTCCACGACGTCCAGCAAGCAGGACACCGGCAACTACGCGGATGGCGATTATTCGGTCAACGGCCAGTACGGCCCGGTCGGCGAGGACACCATCGACGTGCAACTGACCGTCAAAGACCAGAACGTGACGGCCGTGAAGATCGTCGGCCATCCGTTCACGTCCATCTCCAAAAAGCATCAGAACGACTTCGCCAAAGCCGTGCCGGACGCGGTGGTCGGCAAGCCGTTGAAGGACCTTAAAGTCGACAAGCTCGCCGGTGCCAGCTGGACCTCCGAAGCCTTCAACAAGGCGTTGGAAGTGGCGCGTCAGGAAGCGTCAATCCAATAGCCCATTCCTTCTGAAACCGACACGGCATGCCCGTCTTGCGTCGGTGCGGACGGTTTTCCTGTGGTTACCGTGCGGATTCGGCGCATACGTTCGGCCAGAGCAACGTGGCCATGTTCTCGGCCCAGGAATCAGACTTGCGTTCCTTGCCGGATTGCCGTTCCCCTCCGGCTTCCTGTCCCGCCAACGCTTTGCAAGCCAGCATGGAACCCAGCACCGTGCTGAACAAGAACGTGTAGTCCAAACGGTTTTGAAACACTCCGTCGGCGATGCCACGTTCCATGAACCCCACGAACCGTTCTTCGGCCGGCGCCAGCACTTGTGCTGCGATCGCCTTCAGCGTGGCGTTGTCGGAAGACAGCACCACGCCCACGGCTTTCAATCCGAGTTCGCTGTCGAAGCAGTCCTGGATGCGTCGCAGCATGGTGGCCAGTCCGCTCCGCGACGGCTTCAAATCGTTGAAATTCGGTAGTCCGGCAACTTCCGGTTGGATGCGTTGCAATAAATCGTCGGCGTTTCGGTAGCGTCGGTAGATTGTGGTCTTTGCTACCCCTGAACGTCGTGCGACCTCTTCGATGGTCACCGCTCCGATACCATCGGAAATCACTATCCCCAATGTGGCTTTCATGATTTTGCGGTCGGTTTGCTCCCGTAATCGCTCACGTCGGCCACGTACTGTGCCGACGTCTTCCTGCGTGGTTTTTTGCACCGTCTTCCGCGTGCCCTCTTGCGTGGTTCCGCCCATCATGCCGCGATCACTTTCGTGCTTTCCAGCTTGCTTACGTACCAATGGTTGAACTTGACCAGTGGAATGCGCAGTAACAGGCCTATCAGCAGCAGCGGCGGAATGAACAGCAGTAGCGCGCCAATCGCAAACCAGTAATCGTTACTGTAGATTCCGCCGATCGCCGCGCGCATTGCTGTGATTGAATGCGTCGCAGGCAGGAACGGGCTGATGCCGCTGATGATTTTCGGCAGCACGGCCAGCGGATATGCGCCGTTCGCTCCGGAGATCTGCATGACGAGAAACAGCACGCCGATGGCTTTGCCGACGTTGCCGAAGCTGGCCACGAGCGTGTAGGTGAAGAACGAGAACACTAGGCTGCTCACCCAGCCGGACAGCATGAACAGCAGCGGATGCACCGCCTGGACATGGAGGAACAGCAGACTGCCTCCCAAGGAGAACGTGCTCTGCAATAGTCCGATCACGCCGAACACACCGTAATGTCCGAGAAACAGCTGATGCGGTTTCGGGTCGCCGAGTTCCTTGCGCACCTTACGCGAGACGGTGGTCTTGAGCGTCACTGCCATGAGCAGCGAACCGACCCACAGCGGCAGGATCGTGTAGAACGGTGCCATCTGCGAACCGAAGTTCTTGACTGGGAACACCGCGTTGCGTTTCACTTTTACAGGGGCTGCAAGCGCGGCGGCCAACGAGTCGGTATTATCGCTGAGCACATCTTTGACGGCGCTCATATCGCCGCTGTTCAGAGCATCGGTCAATGTTCCTGTGAATGCGCCCAGTTTTTTGCCCGCGCCGGCCAGACTATCGGCGGTGGAATCCAACACGCTGCTGATGGCGGTCAGATTCTTATCCGCGGTCTTGGTGGTGCCGTTCAGATTGCCCAGCGCGCCTTTCAGATCGGCCGCTGTGGCATTGAGCGCGGTGGTGGTGCTGGTAATGGACGTGGCGATATCGTCAAGTTGCGGTTTCAGTTGGCTCTCATAGTCGGTTTTGATGCCACTGACGGACGTTGCCGCCTGCTGCGCCAGTTTCTTGATCTCCGCACGTTCGGCCGTGGTGTCGCTTACTTTGGCGTCGATGTTGTCGGCGCTGCCATTCAGCGCCGATGCTAGGTCGTTGAGCTGTGTGATGGTGGTGCCGACGTTGGTTTTGAGATGGTCGATGGCGTTCCTCACCGCTTCCGGCAGCTTTTCGTTTGCGCTGAGCGCGTCGAGCGAATCATAGATCTGCTGGTAGCTTTGCGCCTGCTTGCTGATGTTCGTGGCCTGGTTGCGTAATGCGTTGGCGGTGTTGCCGGCCTGCGTGCCCGCATTGCCGAATAGGCTGTCCACATCTGCTTCCATGGCTGTGAAGCTGTTGGCAGAATCAGTCAGAGCCGTGCCCAGCGCGGTGGTGCCGGTCTTCAACGCGCCCGTCAGATCCTCCACGCCGCTGCCGGCTTGCTTGAGTGTTGTTCCTACGCTTTTCGCATTGCCGCTGACATTGGCGATCAGACCGTCGGAGGACTCAAGCAGATGCCGTGCGCTTTGGGTCAGCGTGCTGAACGTGCGGAGCGTTCCGGAAGCGTCGGTGAGCGTTTCCGCGAAGTCGCTGATATTGCCGTTGAACTGCGTGAGTTGTTCCTGCGCGGCTGGCTTGTCGAGTTGGTTGGCGAGCTGCGATGCCACACTCAGCGCGGTGCTGGTCAGTGTTTCGGAGAACGTCTCGTTGACCTGCGCGCTGACCGTATCGGCGCCTTGGCCTGTGATCTTCGGAGCCAAGGCGTTCTTCTTTTCATTGTTGTAGTAGGCGATTTCGGCGTGGTCGCCATCGGATGCGAAGAACGTCATCATACGGGTGCTGAAGTTCTTTGGAATCACCACAGCTGCGTAATATTTGCCGGATTTGGTGCCGTTGATGGCTTCTTTTTTGGTGGTGAAGGTCCAGTCGAGCTGATCGTTGGAACGCAGCGTGTTAACCACTTGGTCGCCGATGTTGATCTTCACTGGAATGAGGTCGGACCGGTATCCGTCGTCCTCATTGGCTACGGCGAATTTCAGATTGCCGGTATTGGCGAACGGGTCCCAGCTGGCGGCCACGTTGAACCATGTGAAGATGCCGGGGATCACAACGAGTCCGATGACGATGATGATGGAGACGACGTTGCTGGTGATTCGCCGGATGTCGCCGACGAACAGTTTCCAGATGGTTTTCATGCGTTGCTCCTTTCCTCGTTGTTTTCGTTGTTTTCGGTTGTCTCGGTTGTCTCGGCGGTCTCGGCGGTCTCGGCGGTGTCCGTGGCGGCATCGTTCGCGGCGGCGCTTGGACCGGTCGTCTGCATTTTCTGCATTTTCTGCACCAGTATGGCGATTCCGTCATCTTCATTGTGGTTGACGCCCGTCACGTTTTCCGTCGTTTCTTTGATGACGCTGGTATTGCGATTATCGGATGTCGTGCGTTTGCCGCTGGTGCGTCTCCGCGTTTTGCGCAGCAGTCTGTTCCGCCGTTCCTGTTGCGCCCGCTTTTTGCGACGGATGCGTGCCGCTTGGCGCTCCACCAGCATGGATTGGATCGATTCATCGCTCAAATGGCCGAGCTCCACTTGACGGTTCAGATTATCGCGCATGTATTCGATGACCATGAGGAAGCCCATGATGAGCAGAATCCAGACGACCCACGTGGCCAGTACCACCACTTTCTCTCCGTTGGTGAACGAGAACACCGCCGCCAGAGTTACCGGAACTACGAATCCGATCACCAGAGCTCCGCGCTTGAGTTTCGGGTACAGTTCCGCGAACCGACTTGCGCGTTCCTCGATCACCTCGCGGTAGCCGCCTTTGTCGGCCAGCACCTGAATGGCTTGGGACATGTTGTATCCGCGTTCCGGAAGCTCCACTTCCTCGCCGATAATCATGTCGCTTTCCTTGATTTCGCGGGCGAAGAGTCGGTTGAGGTTGACCAACAGAGGACGGACCACCAGGCCGATGACGAACGCCATGGCGGCAAACAGCAGCAGCGTGCCGATCGCCTTGGTCCAATGGCCGTCGTAGAAGCCGGCGATGGTCTCGCGGAATGCGTCTATCGAATAGCTGAATGGCACGAACGGATAGACCATGCGGAAGAACTTCGGCATCATCTCGATCGGATACAGGCCGGAAGCGCCTGGAATCTGCACGATCACCAACGCCACGCACAGGCCCTTGCCGATGTGCATGAACGTGGTGGACAGCGCGTACGTGATGCTCAGATATACCAGCGATGTGATCATGCCGGTCAGTATGAACAGTGGCGCGCAAGCCGTCTGCACGCCGAGTATCAGATCGCCAACGGTGCAGATCGCGCCTTGAATGACGCCCATCGTGCCGAGCAACAGGTATCGGGCCAGATACTTTTCGGTTGCGGTCGGATCGAGACCCTCAAGCCCCTCGTCGTCCACCTCCACTTTGTAGATCACCACAAAGGCGAACGCGCCCACCCACAGTGCCAGATTGGTCATCAGCGGAGCCATGCCGGAGCCGTAGGAGTTGACGGGATACACGTTCTTCGTGTCGATTACGGTCGGGGACTCCATGAACGAGGCGATCTTATCCGCGTCAAGCGAACTGCTGCCGGTCAACGATGCGAGCAGATCCGTAGTGCCCAGCGCCTTCAGGTCGGTGCTGACGGTGGTGAGCTTCGTCTCCATCTTCGCCAGCTGCTGGTCGGTTTGCTCAAGGCCGATGCGGGTGTCTGACGCCACTTGGTCGAGTTGGTCGAGCACGATGTTGGTTTGCCTGACCACGCTGTCCTGGCTGGTCACGGTGCCGGCAAGTGTTCCGGCCGTCCCAGCCAGAGAGCCCAGCGCGGAATTCAGTCGCGGCAGTGCGCCTGAATTGATGGCGTTGCGCGCCGTGCCTGCGCTTTTGAGCGAGTTCTGCGTGCCTATGTTGAAATCGGTGGACAGTTTGGATACGCTGCCGGCTGTGGCCTGTGTGTTCTCGCTCAGGGTTTTGAGGTCGGCGAGTGTTCCGGCTGCCGTGTTGTTGGTATTCTCCAGTTTGCTGATGATTTGCTGGTATTGCGCGTTGTCGCTGGCGGATTTGAGCTTCTCGAGCAGTTTCGCATTGCTGTCGGTGATGTTTTGCATGCCGGTCACCGCCTGCTGCGCCGATCCACTTGCCGCGGATACCGCCGACGAGATCTGGTTGATGCTGGCTGTGGATTGCGCCGTCGCTTGGGAAACAAGTCCGGATCCGGTTTCCAGCGCGCTGTTGGCGTTGGACGAAAGCGTGTTGAGCTGGGTTTGCGCTGTGCCGATGGCGGTGGATGCGCCTGCTAGTCCTCTGCCTGCGCTCGCCGCGGCCAGCTGCACGTCGTTCAGGGCATTGCGTGCTGCTTTTGTCTGCTGTGGCACATTGGCTAACTGGGTGTCGAGATCCGCGATTGCGGAGCGGATCGTGCCTACGTTCCGCTTGGTGTTGTCGAGTTCGCCGATGGTTTCGTTGGCGATGGTGTTGGTGTTGCCGCTGATGGTGCTGTTGGCTGAGTTGACGGCTTTGACGAGCACGTCGCTGACGGTGGAGACGAAGGTGTTGTTGACGGTGCGGTCGACCACGGTCGCGCCTTGGTCGGTGATTTTCGGCGAAATCGGACTCGCCTTCTCGTTCACGTAATATTCGAGCGTGGGGCGATGCTTGCTGTTGGTGACGACGTTGGCCAGATCTTCGCTGAAGTCGGAAGGGATGACGATTGCGGCGTAGCAGTCGCCCGACTCCACCGCTTCCATCGCGTTGGCTTTGCCCATGAACTCCCAGCCGAGCTGGTCGTTGCTCTTCAGCGTGCCTTCGATTTGATCGCCGAGATTGACTTTGCCAAGCAGCGCGTTGTCTGTGCCTTCGTCCATGTTGGCC
>ULXK01016017.1_pt1 | contig 10876 bp, 9 predicted proteins | sample 1961201 | NCBI WGS metagenome assembly ULXK01 (sample SAMEA4835836, study PRJEB28245) | human gut metagenome | biome: gut microbiome; material: fecal sample | place: Denmark | collected 2008
GTTGGCTTCTCCTCCATGCTTTGCCCGCGTGTTTATCCTTTTGGCGCTGCGACTTAGTCCTTTTCCCCTTCCCCTTTAATCCCCATGAATCGTTAAGCAGCCTGCGGGCACAAAGCCGCGTGTCGTCTGTCCATCCACCGTCGTCTCAATATAATCCCACGCAGATTTATTGAAAAAGCTCGTCAAATATGTCACCTGTGTCCCCGCGCGCAGCTGTGCAATCGTCGTTTTCCGCATTGCCGGATCGTCCGTCAGCGCCGTGCCGGCATTCAGCGTAGCGGCGGCATACGAGAACGTCAGCGACGTATCCATCGGCACGCCGCCGCGGATATCGTCACCGCTGACGTAGCCGACACGCACCGAGCCGCTGTTTGTTTCGTACATCACCAGCAGCCAGCCATTTTCCCATCCAGCGCTGTAAATTGCGCCATTTGTGCCGACGGAGGCCTTGCCGTTCGCGCCGCGCCACGAATTGCGGCTGGGCGCGGAGTACACCGGGAGGTTCTGCCCCGTGCGCAGCTGCACATAGTCAAATCCGCCGAGGGTATCGAAGCCGCCGGAGAAATACGTCCACATGGATTCGCCGCTGTCACCGTTTTCAGCCTTGTAGCCGCGCACTTCCTTTATCAGCTCGTAGTTTGCCCATTCTGTCGCGTTGAGGTAGGGATAAACGGCGCGCTGATTGTTGGTATCACGGTTGGGCGTATACCATGGCTGACAGGAGAAGTAATTGTCGTACTTTTCGCCGGGATGAAAGACGTAGCCGTGGCGGGCGAAAATCTCGTTGAACGCGTAGCCCAACGTTTCGTAGTCCCAGCGGGCGACCTCATCCCATGTCAATTCGCGCGAATTGCTGTCCGGCAGAATGTAGTTCAACTCCGCCGAAGCAATGCCGATGCTCAGCAGCAGCGCCGCCAGCACCATCAGCATCCACCGTGCCTGTTTCAAGTTTCCCACTCCTTCCAATTTCTATCATATAGTATAATATTCGACCCGGCAATTGTCAAGCAGAATCCACCTCTTGCGAAAAGTTCGCGCAAATGGTACAATAGAAGCGAATCCACAGGAGGCGATTGACCGATGATGAACATCGTGCTGTTCAACCCGGAAATCCCGCAGAACACGGGCAATATCGCGCGTACCTGCGCCGCGACAGGCGCAACGCTGCATTTGATTGAGCCGCTGGGCTTTTCGCTGAGCGACAAATACCTGAAGCGCGCCGGGCTGGACTATTGGAATCTGATGACCTACCACACCTACCCGGACTTCGGCGAATTTCTCCGCCAGCATCCGGATGCAAGGATGCACTTTGCGAGCACAAAGGCACCGCACGGCTATCACGAGGCGACGTATCAAGATGGTGATTTTCTCATCTTTGGCTGCGAGACGCGCGGCCTGCCGGAAAACCTGCTGGAGCAGGTCTACGACCGCTGCATCCGCATCCCGATGCGCCCGGAAGCGCGAAGCCTGAATCTGTCAAACTCCGTCGCTATCGTTCTCTACGAAGCGCTGCGGCAGACGGATTTTCCCGGTCTGAGCAGTCAGGGCCACCTGACCGGGCGCGACGAAGAACCCGCGCCATGGCTGGATTACGTTTGATGATACGGTTTTCGGATTTACCTGTGCCGTGAATTCTCATCAGGAAATCGCAACCCATCCAATCATAGAACGCGGCATATGGATGTTTTTATCCCGCTGAATCGTTCTATGGTCGAAATTCTTCTCAACAGGAGGCCACCATGCCTGAACTCAAACGCCGTCGCCGCGCCGCGTCCGAGCCGGACGCTGATTCCGCGGATGCCACGCAGGAATATTCGCCCTATGTCCCGACATTCCAGTCCGCGCGCCCCGAAGACCCGAATGCTCAGCCGACTTTCACCAACGAAAGCACATGGCAGCCGGACTACGCGGATGATGATGCGGATATCCCCGCCCCGACTGCTGAAGAGGTTTTCGCGGAAGAAGCCCTCGAAGATCCGGATTTATACCTGACTGAAGAGGAACAGGCGGAACTGCGGCAGAATCACTGGCGCTTGTTATCCGGCTTCGGCGATTTCATCAGCATTATCGCGGGCTGCGCGGTGATTCTGGTGCTGATTACGATGCTGGTCAGCCTGCTGAATTGGCTTCATTCCGACATTCTGCAATCCATTTCGCTCTTCCAGACGATGATTTAAGAAGGTGAACACGCCATGCCTGACCTCTCTTGGGAACTCTTCGAGCGTCAAGTCGCGCAGTGCCAAATGTGCGGCCTGTGCCAGAACATCCATCACAAAGTCCCCGGACAGGGCGACCGCCACAGCCCGCTTATGCTCATCGGTGAAGGGCCGGGACAGGTTGAGGACGAGGAAGGGCTTGCGTTTGTCGGCCCGGCGGGGCAGCTGTTAACCAAAATGCTTGCTGCTATTTCGCTCCCGCGCGACCGCGTTTATATCTGCAACGTCGTCAAGTGCCGCCCGCCGCAGAACCGCGTCCCCACTGATGAGGAAGCCGCCGCCTGCAAGCTCCACCTTCGCATCCAAACCGCCCTCATCCGCCCGAAAGTCATCGTCCTGCTCGGCTCAACCGCCGCGAAAAACATCATTGGGGCGGATGTCCGCATCACCCGCGACCGCGGCAAGTGGTTCGAGCGCAAAGGCATCTGGATGATGGCGACGTATCACCCGTCGGCGCTCCTGCGCGACCCGTCGAAGAAGCGCGACGCATGGGAGGACATGCAGTCCCTGCGCGATCGGCTGATGGATTTGGAACTGTACAACGACATTTATCAGGAGCAGACACCATGAGCGAAACCATCAAGCCCGGACGCTACCGTCACTTCAAGGGCAAAGAGTATGAAGTCCTCTATATCGCCACGCACAGCGAGACGCGCGAGGAAATGGTGGTCTACCGCGCGCTGTATGGTGAACGCGGCGTGTGGGTGCGCCCCGCAAGCATGTGGAATGAGGTCATTGAGCGCGACGGAAAGACGTATCGACGCTTCACCTACATCGGCGAAGGCGACGCTTGACAAGCGCATCGAAATATGCTATGCTATTCCTGTTTCCATGAAGGAAGCCATCGGACGAGAATGTCCGGCTTTCTTCATGGTATTTTTCTTTTTGGAGGTTTTTTCTCATGGCAATGAACCGAAAGAGCGGTTTGTACTCCCTGCTGGTAACAGCGATTCTGCTGGCTGTTGGCATTGTATTGCCCTTCTTGACGGGCAATGTGCAGGTGCTGGGGCAGGCCATCAGTCCGCTGCATATTCCGGTGCTGATTTGCGGCCTGACGTGCGGCTGGTGCTGGGGCATGGGGCTTGGCATTGTGCTGCCGCTGCTGCGGAGCGTGCTGTTCGGTATGCCGCCGCTGGTGCCAGTCGCAATTCCGATGGCATTCGAGATGGCAGCGTATGGCGCGCTGTGCGGGCTGCTCTATCCGATGCTGAGCAAGAAGATGAGCAAGACCTGCTGGGCCATGCTGATTGCCATGGTAATTGCCATGCTTGCGGGTCGGCTTGTCGGCGGCGCGGCGAAGGCGGTCGTGATGGGCATTCAGGGGAATGCGTACACATTCCCAGCGTTCGTGACGGCGTATTTCGTGAATACGGCAGTCGGCGCGGTGATTCACCTGATTGTTGTGCCGCTGGTGGTAACAGCGCTGGAGAAAGCGCGGCTATCGCCGTTGGGCTTGAAGGCAAAGGCGGCGGTGTGAGCCAAAATAAACGGGTCAAGGGGCATCAAAAAACGTCCCTTGACCCGTTTTTGCGTAACTGCTGTGTGCAGATTATCTGCGTCATACTATTTCCAAATGAGAATGCGCCAAGATGCGAAGCGAATTTTGCGCGCTGGCTAACGCGAATGAAACGCAGCGTAGCAGCGCTACGCTAAGTGGAATGAGCGGACGCAAGCGCGGAAAAGGCGCGAGCAGATGGCGCAGGTGAATTTGGAAATAGTATCAAAGCCCATTACAGCAGCTCATGATACTTGCGGATATACAGCTTCTTCATCAGCGTTGCCAAGACCATGTAGCCCAGCACAATCAGCGCCAGATAGGCGAAGTAGACAGGCGGCAGCGCACACAGCCCCAGCGGCGCGGCGAGGGGCGTGAAGGGCAGCAGCGTCACGACGGCAATGCCGAGCATCGTCAGCAGCATCACCGGCAGGGACGCGTGGCTCTGGATGAACGGCAGCTTCTTCGTGCGAATCATGTGCATGACGAGCGTCTGCGTCCACATGGATTCGATGAACCAGCCGGTCTGGAACAGCGCGGCGAACTTGTCCTGCATCGCGGGGTTGGTCAGCTGCGCGAAGGTCATGCCTCCGCACGCCATCGGCGCAATCACGAAATACAGCAGCAGGTACGTCGCAATGTCGAACAGCGAACTGACCGGGCCCATCCAGAGCATGAAGCGGCTGATGCCCGACGCATCCCACGTCCGCGGCACTTTGAGGTACTCCGCGTCCACGTTGTCCCACGGAATCGCGGTGCAGGAAATATCGTAGATGAGGTTCAGCAGAATCAGGTGCAGGGACGCCATCGGCAGAAAGGGCAGGAACGCGCTGGCAGCAAGGACGGAGAACATGTTGCCGAAGTTCGACGCGGCAGTCATCTTGATGTACTTCATCATGTTCGCGTAGATTTTCCGACCCTCGATAACGCCTTTTTCCAGCACCATCAGGTCTTTTTCCAGCAGGACGACGGACGCGCTTTCCTTGGCGATATCCACCGCGGTATCTACGCTGATGCCCACGTCCGCCGCCTTCATCGCGGCTGCATCATTGATGCCGTCGCCCATATAGCCCACGGAATGCCCCTTCTGGCGCAGGACGGTGACGACGCGCGCTTTCTGGGCGGGCGAGAGCTTCGCGAAGACGGTAATTTCCTCCGCCGCCTGCGCAAGCGCTTCATCATCCATCGCGTCAATGTCTGCGCCGAGCAGCACGCGTTCAGCATTCATCCCAACCTGACGGCAAATGGCGCAGGTGACTTTCTCGTTGTCGCCGGTGAGAATCTTCACACCGACGCCGTATTCCCGCAGGGCATGAATCGCGTCGCGGGTCGTTTCCTTCGGCGGATCGAGGAAAGCAAGGAAGCCAATGAGCACCATGTCCTTCTCATCCGCCGTAGAGAACTGCCCTTCCGGCGCGGGATTTGTCTTTTGCGCAACGGCAATCACGCGCATACCGCCGCCGTTGAGCTCATCTGCCTTGCGCAGGACGTAGGCGCGCACCTTGTCCGTCAGCGGAACGATTTTTCCCTTGCTTTCCGCATGGGTGCAGCACGCCAGCATCTCCTCCACCGCGCCCTTGGTAACCAGCTGGGTCTTTCCCTTGCGGTCGCGCACAACGACGCTCATGCGGCGGCGCTCGAAGTCAAACGGGATTTCGTCCACCTTCTTGAAGCGGGCAATCAGCTCATCCGCGCCAAGCTGACGCTGTTTGTCGATGACGGCAATGTCAATCAGGTTCTTGAGGCCCGTCTGGAAGTAGCTGTTCAGGAACGCGTGGCGAAGTACGCGGTCGTCCGGCTCGCCGTCTACGTTCAGGTGATATTCCAGCACCACCTTGTCCTGCGTGAGCGTACCGGTCTTGTCCGTGCAGAGGATGTCCATCGCGCCGAGGTTCTGAATCGCGTTCAAGTCCTTGATGATGACCTTCTCGCGGCTCATGGTCATGGCGCCCTTCGCCAGCGAGGTGGTCACAATCATCGGCAGCATTTCCGGCGTCAGACCGACGGCAATCGAAATGGCGAACAGCCCCGCCTGAATCCAGTCGCCGTCGCTCAGACCGTTGATGAGCAGCACAATCGGCACCATCAGCAGCATAAAGCGAATCAGCACCCACGAAACGCTGTTGACCCCCTTCTCAAAGGTGGTCTTCGGCGGCTTGACGTTCAGCGCCTTTGCCATTGCGCCGAGCATCGTGTCATGCCCGACGGCGAGGACGAGCGCTGTTGCGCTGCCGCTGACGACCGTGCTGCCCATGAACGCCAGATTGCCGCATTCGGTCAGGCTGCCGACCGTCTGGCAGACCGCGCCGGACTTTTCCACCGGCTCGCTCTCGCCCGTCAGGCTGGATTGGCTGAGGAACAAGTCCTTCGCGCGGAGGATGCGCACGTCTGCCGGGAGCATGTCGCCCGCAGACAGCGACACGATGTCGCCCACGACGATTTCTTCCAGCGGGATTTCCTTCTTCTCGCCCTCGCGCGTCACGCAGACTGTCGTGTGAATCATCTCGGAGAGCTTCGCCGCGACATTGCCGCTGCGGGTCTCCTGCACGAAGCGGAGAATGCCGGAAATCAGCACCATGATGGTGATGATAATGACCGTCGCCCAGCTTTCGTCGCCCGGATCGACCATCGCAACATTCGTCAGTGCGCTGAAAATCGCCAGCAGCACCAGCACGACGGTGAACGGATTGATGAACGCGGCGGCGAGACGCTTGTACAGCGGCGTGCGCTGGCTCGTCGGCAGCACATTGCGGCCGTAGCGGTCGCGGGCTTCTTCCGCCATTTCTTCCGTGAGGCCGTTTTCCGGCACGTTCAGTGCCGTGCGGAGATTCGCTTCGTCGGTTTGCGCCGCCCACGTCAGGCGGTCGGCGGTCGCGCGGTTGTTTTCCGCCAGCATCTGCGAGGCGGTCAGGGTAACTTTCTTCTTCAGGTTCAGCGTCATGGCGTTTTTCCTCCTGTTCATCGGTCAAAGGAGCGCCATGAAAGCCGATGCTTTACAGAATCTGGCTGATGCAGAGACGCATGGGTCGCCGCATTTCATGGCTGCTCCGGGAAAGGGCAAAGCATAATGGATAACCGCCCGCGTCCATGCGTCTCACATCCTTCCATCATCATCAAATCAAATTTTGCGCACGAAAAAACCACCGCCCTGCAAAAACACGCAAAACGGTGGAAAAAAGCGTACACAAACACACCTGCTGTGCTGTCAGCCGAAATTCACCCCTTTATTCATACAAAAGGGTACAAAAACGGCGACCTGAAAACAGGCAATGTCAGTCCGCGAACGGCGAGTGTCCGCGGAGCATGGCGCAATCCAACGTTTTGCTGCGTTTACTGTGACTTATGTCCACGCACAATCGCCTTCCTTTCGCTGCAAATTCTTTCGGGGCAGCCGCATGGGCTTTTCCCGATTCGCCGTCATTATAACAGACGTTTTTTGTTGTGTCAACCCCTGAAAACAAAAATTTGTTGAAATTCAAGAGCATTTTTGTGAAATCTAATACTATTTCCAAATGAGAATGCACCAAGATGCGCCGTGAATTTTTCGTTCTGGCTAACGGGAGTGAAATGCAGCGTAGCAGTGCTACGCTAAATGGAACGACCGGACGCCAGAGCGGAAAAGGCGCAAGCAGATGGCGCAGGTGAATTTGGAAATAGTATAAAGTGCCCGAAATTCCCCGCTTTCAGGGCATTTCGGGCACGGTGATATTTTGACCAAATCAGCTGATGCTGCACGTCGCCGTGTGCGTGCCGCTCGTCAGTATTTGGCTCGTGCCATCCGGCAATGTCAGTTCGCAGCGCGTGCCGACCGGGACGCATACCGTCACGGTGAAGGTGTTTTCCGCCGTTTTCCACTGCACGCTTGCGTCGCCGTAAGGGGTGCGTACCTTCGCGGCGGCGCTCGTCAGCCCGCCGCCCAGAATCGGCTTGACCCGGAAAGTCTTGTAGCCGGCTTCTGTCGGCTCAATGCCCGCAATGCGGCGGTACAGGAAGTCGCCGACCGCGCCGGATGCGTAGTGGTTGTAGGAAATCATCTTGTCCGTGCCGTCGTCACCAATCGGGCAGACGCCGTTCTCGTCCAAGCCGTCCCAGCGTTCCCAAATCGTCGTCGCGCCCGCCTTGACTTCGTAGAGCCATGAGGGGCATTTCGTGTTCAGCAGCATATGGTATGCGGCATCCACCTGCCCGTTGTCGCACAGCGCGAAGAGGATGTACGGTGTGCCGGGGAAGCCCGTGCCGATGCACCAGTCGTTGCGCTTCGCCAGCGCGGCGAGATTCGCGGCGGCTTTTTCCCGAATCTGCTGCGTGGGGAACATATTCAGGTAGATGGGCAGGACGTAAGCGGTCTGGAACTCATCCAGCAGCTTGCCGTTGCCGTCCGTAAGAATCGAGCAGTACGCATCGGCGGTCTTTTCGGACAATGCCCGGTAGTGCTTCGCGTCCTTCTCTTCGCCCAGAATATCCGCGATTTTCGCCAGCAGCGCGCTTGTGTTGCACAGCGACGCCGTGCCTGTCCACTTAATGCGTCCCTGCCACTGGCTCATCTGCGGCACGTCCGGCGCAACCCAGTCGCCGAAGCCCAGTATGCCGGGCATTTCCCAGAGATAACGGTGCTTGCCGAAGCCGAAGCCGCACCAGAAGCGGCAGGCGTTGACGTACTTCTTCATCGTCGGATACATCCGGCGCAGCACGCCCACATCGCCCTGCGCCATATACTGCGCCCACGGCACGAGGACGCACGCATCCCCCCACCATGCAACCGCCATTTTCGGCATTGTCGCGGGGAAGCCGTAGCCCTGCACAGGCACCGTGTTCGGCAGACCGCCTGTCGGCAGCTGCTCCGCCTGCACGTCCAGAAGCCACTTGTCCAAGAAGCGGTTCATGTCGAAATTGAACGCCGCCGTCGGCGCGAACACGGCAATATCGCCCGTCCAGCCCATGCGCTCGTCGCGCTGCGGGCAGTCGGTGGGGATGTCCATGAAGTTCGACTTCGCACTGCGGACGATGTTCTCCTGCAGGCGGTTGAGCATCTCGTTCGAGCAGCGGAACGAACCCGTCTGCTGAATGTCGGAGTACAGCATGACGCCCGTCACCTGCACGTCTTCTTCCCGCACGCCCTCGACGCTGATGTAGCGGAAGCCCATGTACGTCAGCCGCGGCGACCACGTCTGCTTGCCGTCCTTGCAGATGTACGTCGCCGTCGCTTTCGCCGTGCGCAGGAACGCCGTGTTCAGCGTACCGTCAGGGTTCAGCACTTCGCTGTGGCGGATGGTAATCTTCTGCCCGCGTTTTCCCGTAACCGTCAGGCGCACGACGCCCGCGAAATTCTGCCCGAAGTCGTAAATCAGCGCATTGCCTAACTTCTTGCAGGATACGGGAGCGAACGTCTCGTGTTCCTTCACGTCTGCGCCGTAATCCGCCATCAGCTTCGGCTTCACGCGCAGACGCTCCTGTACGGCGCTCCGCCAATTCGCCTTGTCCAGTGATATGGTTGCGTCATACGTTTCGCCGTCGTAGAAATCCGCCATGCGGACAGGACCGTCCTCTGTCACCTGCCAGCTTTCGTCTGTGCCGATGACCTCCGTCCTGCCGTCGCGGTAGGTAATCCGCAGCTCCGCCAGAAGCGCCTGACGGTCTGCCGTCACGCGATTGACGCGCGTGAACACGAACGACCCGACCGCCCAGCCGCCCGCGACCGTCGCAGTGATGCAGCTGCCTGAATGCAGCATGTCCGTCACGTCATACGTTTGGTACATCAGCTGATGCGCGTAGGACGTGAAACCGGGCGCGAAATACCGTTCACCGACTTTCTGCCCGTCGATGTTCAGCTCGTAGATGCCCATTGCCGTGGCGTACAGCTTCGCCTGCGCGATTTCGCCCCGGAGCGGCAGCGCCTTGCGGAACACCATCGGCACGGGTGAAACCTTCTTTTCCTTGAACACATACGCGCCGTCGGTAATCCACTTGCCCTGCCACGGTGTATCCATGCGTCCCGTCTCGAAGGTCAGGCGAGCAGTATCTGTTTCGCCGCTGTCCGACGTGACGGTAAGCGTCGCGGTATACGTCGTGAAGGGCTTGAGCGGCTGCCCGGCATAGCGTGTTCCGCACTGGTCGGGATTGCGGATTGTCCAGCCGTTCACCGTCAGTTCAGCGGACTGAACGGACGCGCCCGCGCGGTCGGATGAGACGAAATAGGCAAACGTCGGGGCGGCGCAGTCGGTCACCAGATGGTCGCGCAAGCCCTCGCAAGTAAACGATTGAATCTGAAACATGTTTACCACCTGCCGAATGAGATTGAAAACGGCGGTCAAGAGAATCGTCGAGATTCCCCTGACCGCCGCAAGTTCGATTACTTCTTCAGGGTGAAGAACGCGCTGACGATACCGGCGATGCTGGAAACGGCCAGCAGCACCAGATTCACAATCGCGCAGGTGGCGGAGGACATATTCGCCGCCGTCTGCACTTCAAGCAGCACATCCGCGTTGGAGAAGTAAATGAAGGCGAACCCTTCGACGCGGGCAGACACCAGATTGATGAAGGCAAGCGCCAGCAGCGCGGGAGCCGCAATCTGGCACAGGCCCGTCAGCAGGTCTACAACCTTCTTCGCGCCCTTGACCATGCTCAAGACGACCGCAGCCGCCTCCAGCACAGCCGCGCCCACGACCATCAGCACAAGGTTCGACACCGTGGCATTCTGGAAGTAGCCGGCAGCGGACGTGTTAATCAGATACGCAACCAGCGCAGCAAGGCTCAGGACACAAGTGACGATGGAGAGCCAAGCGCCGGCAGAGAGTTTTTTCGTGGTAGTCATGTTTATTCCTCCTCAACGCTTGTTCTCAACGCGCACAACGACAGGCTTCTTTTCCGGCAGGAGCGTCAACACAACCCACGCGAGGAAGAACAGGACAGCCAGAATGCTGCTGGCGTAGGTGGTGACGGTCAGAGCGGTATCCCACCAGGTGTTCACGCGCTGGGTGGAGATGTTCAGAATCGCGCTGTTGGCGAAGATGTAGAGCTGGTACTTCAGGTTTTCACGCGCCTGCTCGACGAGGTTCGAGTCCTTCGACACCGTTTCGAGGGAGATGTGCGGCCAAACCGCGTCCACGCCGCCTTCGCCAAGGTTGATGTGGCTGTTGTCCGCCGCGAAGTCAGCAACCTGCGTGAT
>ULXK01008277.1_pt1 | contig 10862 bp, 10 predicted proteins | sample 1961201 | NCBI WGS metagenome assembly ULXK01 (sample SAMEA4835836, study PRJEB28245) | human gut metagenome | biome: gut microbiome; material: fecal sample | place: Denmark | collected 2008
CATAGAAGAGCTGCTTTTACAGAGATTTCTTCACACACTCTGTTAAGTTACCCGTTATACTCCTGCCATACTTCCTGTCGTTCTTGCCATACTTCCTGCTGTCCTTCCTGTCATACTTCCTGCCGTACTTCCTGTCATACTTCCATCCATTCATCCATACCCTACCTGTTATCCGGCGATATCATTTTCCCGTCCTGGTCAAACTGGTATTCCTTTCCATCAACCACACAGGTTCCCACAGCCATCTTCCCGTCTGTTCCCAGGTAATAGAGAGAACCATTTTCCCCGTACCATCCGGTCCTCATGTTTCCGTCACCGTCAAACGAGTACCATACGCCGTCAATCTGCTTCCAGCATCCAATCACACGGGTTCCGTCCTCACAGATATAGTTCCAGTATGCCCCATTCTGATGCCAGCCCGAAGTTCCGGAAGCTTCTCCTGCCCCGGAAGCTGCCTGGGCCGCAGCCTGGTCCTGGGTCTGAGTCTGCGCCTGGGCCTGGGTCTGGGCCGGTGCTTGAGCCTGGGTCTGGGCTTGTGTCTGGGTTTTTGTCTGGGCCCGGGTCTGGGTCTGGGTACTTTCCCCGCCTCCTGCATAGGGACACACTCCATTGGGATGCAGGTGTGCCGGATGACCTCCGCAGTGGTAATGATAGCTTCCCAGCCCGCTGGCATTCTTGTTATCCCGGTGTCCTCCGCTGGCATCAGTTCTGCCTGAATGAGCCTGGGCCTCCATTCCCCACGGGGCCTGTCCCGTCATTGCCGCGCCTCCTGCCAGAAGCACTCCGCTCATGACCGCTGCCATCCATACCTTTACTGTACGTTTCATCTCATTACCTCCCGATTTCATTTTTAACTCTATTTTACCATGTTTTTATCTGTGTGTAACTCCGTATTTCAGCATCTTTCCAGGGGATTTTCTCATTTTCAGGCCATTTCCGGCATAAAAAATTGGTGGAAGCACTTGCACGTTTTTCCCAATGATGATACCATAAGAAACATATGTAATGAATTCAACTAGTTTGGAGGTTTTTAAGATGGAACTAATCATACCTAAGGATTACGATCCCCGCCTCTCCATACGGGAGACCCAGGACGCAATCAAATACATACGCGATACCTTCCAGAAGGAAATGGGCAGGGAGATGCACCTTGAACGTATCTCCGCTCCCTTATTCGTGGAAAAGAGCAGCGGACTTAATGATAACTTAAACGGCACCGAGCGTCCTGTTTCCTTTGATATGCTGGGGCTACCCGGCGAAACCCTGGAGGTGGTGCATTCTCTGGCAAAATGGAAACGTATGGCCTTAAAGAAATACGGCTTTAAGCCAGGCGAGGGACTTTACACCAACATGAACGCCATCCGCAGGGACGAGGAGCTGGATAACCTTCACTCCTGTTATGTGGACCAGTGGGACTGGGAACGTGTCATTACAAAGGAGCAGCGCACCCTGGACACCCTGAAGGATACGGTGCGGGAGATCTTCAAAATTATCAAGCACATGCAGCATGAGGTGTGGTATAAATACCCGGAGGCTGTCAAACATCTTCCCAAAGATATTTACTTCATCACCAGCCAGGAGCTTGAGGAGCTGTATCCTGATAACACTCCTAAGGAAAGGGAAAACCTGATTACCAGGGAGCACGGCTGTGTGTTCCTGATGCAGATTGGCGACAAACTGGCCGGCGGCAAGCCCCATGACGGACGTGCGCCTGACTATGACGACTGGAAGCTGAACGGCGATATTCTTTTCTGGTTTGAGCATTTGCAGTGCGCCCTGGAAATCTCCAGCATGGGCATCCGCGTGGATGAGGCTGCCCTGGAATACCAGCTGAAGAAGGCGGGATGTGAGGACCGCCGCAGCCTTCCCTATCATAAAATGCTTTTAAACGGCGAGCTTCCCTACACCATTGGCGGCGGTATCGGACAGTCGCGTCTGTGCATGCTGCTTTTGGACCGCGCCCATATCGGTGAAGTACAGGCCAGTATCTGGCCCCAAAAAATGCGCGATATCTGCGGGGAGAACAAGATTTATCTGCTGTAGCCATTGGCTGGGAGCGTATTATGGAATCGAATATCTCAATCTTTTTTATCATCGAAATAATCGGTACCGTGGCCTTTGCGTCCTCCGGTGCCCTGGTAGCCATCAAGCAGCGTCTGGATCTGCTGGGAGTGGTGGTCCTTGGCGTCACCACTGCCGTTGGCGGCGGTATGCTCAGGGACATCCTACTGGGCATCGTCCCGCCCAGCCTGTTCATGAACCCGGTTTACGTGTACACCGCCTTTCTCACGGCCATGGTGCTCTTCATCCTGGTGTGGCTGAACCAGCAGATACTGGAAAGCCGGTATATCTCGGCCTATGAGAAGATGATGAACCTGTTTGATGCCATCGGACTGGGCGCATTCACAGTCACCGGCATCAATACCGCGGGGACAGCCGGTTACGGGGAATATCATTTCCTTTCCATCTTTCTGGGCGTCCTCACAGGCGTAGGCGGCGGTATCCTGAGAGATATGCTGGCAGGCCAGTCCCCGTATATCCTGCGCAAGCATGTGTATGCCTCTGCCTCTATTGCCGGGGCCGTGTGCTATGTATGCCTTAACGGCTGGCTCTCCAGGGATGCCTCCATGATATTGAGCGCAATCCTGGTGGTGCTCATCCGCCTTCTGGCGACCAGGTACGACTGGAACCTTCCCACCGCATACCATACTAAGAACAAATAAATAAAACAAGTCCGGGCCGTAATCATTGTACAAACCAATGTAACGATGATTACGGCCCGGACTTTCTTTCCATGCGCTTGTATTGCTCTTATAAAACATGCATGAAACTCACCTCTGCTGCTGTAAATACTTAGTAATGCTTCTTTGGAATATCTTCATGCTGCTGTCCACGTTCCTGTTTTCCATGAGTATCTTTGATATTTCACCGTCCGCCAGACTCATGACCTGCTCATACTGCTGGTATTTAGGCTCTATAACCCCATTTTCAATTACATTATAAAGCAGGCTGCTGTTGATAACCTGCTCGCCCTCGTCCATGTCCTCCTGGATAATGGCAGCTGCCTGGGCGGATCCGGTAACGCTTTTGAGCACAGACACTCCCTGAGAATACCGGAATATGTCCATCTGCATCTCTTCATTTCCCGTCAGCTGTTTCAGAAACTCCCACGCCAGCTTTTCATGCTTTGTATTGCTGTTGATTCCCATGAGAAGGGAATCCACTCTGGAACGGTTTTCCCCCTCCTTGCCCGCGGGAAATGTGATGCAGTCCCACTGGAACTTGGTATATTTCTTAATCCGGTAAGGATATGTTTTATAGGTCCTGTACTCCGCAAAGGTCAGGGGCATGAAAGCCACGTTCCCCTTGTTGAAATCCTCCTGGGTCACGCTCTGTCCCTGGTTCAGGTCATTGAGGCGCTTCATGTATTTAATGGCATCCAGGACATGGGAGTCTGTAAAGGGCAGCTGCTGCTGATCCCCATCATAAAACCTTCCCCCGCTGGTGTAAACCGCATTTCTCCAGCTGTAATTATAGGTTCCGAACTGGTCCAGCAGTCCGTCTCCGTTTACATCCTTTGTTATCTTACGGCAGATTTCATACATATCGTCCCAGGTCCAGTCCTCCCCCGGCACCTCAATCTGCTCTTTCGCCAGAAGGGACTTGTTGACAAATAAAAGGACGGGAACCGTTTCATAAGGAAGGGCGCACTGGTGTCCGTCGTACTTTCCCGCATCCAGGGCAGTAGTGAAAAAATCATTCCGGTTAAACCCGGCGTCGTGTTCAATGAGCTCGTCCAGGTTTTTCATGACTCCCAGGGATGAATACAGGTTGAAATCCGTGTCCGGCACCATAAACACGTCCGGCATCTTTCCCTCTAAAAGCTTTCTGGCGCACCACTCCGAGTAATCCTCCTTGCTGATTCCGCTGTAGTAATGTATCCTCACCTCTGGATGCTCCTCCTCGAACTTTGCGATGGCCTTGTCTATCATGACAAAGCTGCTGGCACTGGCCACATCCCAGTTGCTTCCCGTGAACATGCCGAATTCCAGGACAATCTCCTTCTCATGGTACTTATATATACATCCAAGGAAGCCTGCAAGGAGGAACACGGCTGCTCCCAACCCCAGTGTCCATTTCCATCCCTTCATCCCAATCTCATCCTTCCTTCTGCCAACATCTTGACCTCTCCCGATCCCCGTACACTGGTCCGGTCAAATCTCATGTGCCCAGCCGCTTTCTCACGTTGGTCTGGACAGCCCAGATGGCCAGCTGGGTGCGGTCCCTCAAATCCAGCTTGTTCAGTATAGTGCTGAGATAATTGCGCACCGTTCCCTCAGACAGCTTAAGAGCCTCAGCTATCTCCCTGTTGCTGGCCCCCACTTCCACCTGGGCTATGATCTTCCACTCTGTCTTTGTAAGCTCATCCACATTCTTATCGCCCACAAGTATGCTGTAATCTGCCTGGGCCATCTGCGAAAACAGCCTCAGCACCTTGGTGGCAATATCCGGGTTAATCATAGCCCATCCATTATACACCGTGGTGATGGCGTTGGCCAGTTCATCCATGGACACGCCCTTTAAGAGATATCCGCTGGCACCATATTTCAAAGCATTGTAAACGTACTCGTCATCGTCAAACGTGGTGAGAATAATAATTTTTATCTGAGGATAATTTTCCTTGATGATTTTCGTGCACTGCACACCGTCCAGCTTGGGCATCCGTATGTCCATCAGTATGACATCGGGTTTATTCTTCCTCACGCTGCGGATGACCTCCTGTCCGTTGGAAGCCACATCCGTAACCATTATGTCCGGCCTGCTGTTGAGCACAATCTGCAGGCTCTGGCGAATCAATTCCTGATCGTCGGCAATCAATACTTTAATCATAAGTCTCCCCCCATCGGATTGGTATTCTTGCATTAACAGTAAATCCGTCGCTGCCGTCAAATGTAACAACGCCGCTCAGCATCTTAATCCTCTCCTTCATATGCTTTGTTCCGAATCCGCTTTTTATCTCCTTGCATCCGATTCCGTTGTCCCTTATTTGCAGAAGGATATCCGTATCCTCCTTCTTTATGGTAATCCATATCTGGCTGGCATGGCCATGGCGCAGCGCATTGGTGATTCCCTCCTGGATAACCCTGTAAATGGCATTTTCCTCGTCCTCGTCAAATTTCAGGTTCTTTACCTGGCAGTCAAAATACACCCTTGCGCCGGACACAGCGTTCATGTCCGATACCATCTTGCTGATGGCATACTCCAGGCTGAAGCGCTCCAGGGCGTCCGGGCGCAGCTGGCTGACTGAGCGCCGTATTTCCTTAATGCCGTCCCTTGTGACCTTGGAAATAAGCTCCAGCTGGTCCTTTGTCTGCTGGGGCGACGTGCCTATGGTGGCCAGGCAGGCGTCTATTCCCGCAGCAATTCCGGTCAGGGTATGCCCCAGGGTATCGTGGATTTCCCTGGCCAGGCGGTTTCTCTCCCGTGTCTCAGCCATCTTTTCCGCCATCACGGAATACTCCTGAAGCTGCTCATTCACATCCTGAAGCTGCTCGTTCAGGGCGTGTATCTCGTCCAGATTTCCCTGCTGCTGGTTGATGATGTTCACACAGTACACCACGAACATGATTACATTCAGGGATACCAGGATATTATAGCTGCTGAGCAGATACTGCTGGGTGGTTGCATTGTAAAATGAGATATAATCCTGTATGGAATACAGGCGGTATGAAATGGAAAGCAGTTCGTAATCAGCCAGTATAAAACTGCCGATTGCCACTGCCGCCAGAAAATACCTGGATTTCCCGTTCTTGGCATAGAGAATGACATTGGAAAACACCAGCAGCAGAATTCCGTTGTAATTAAAATTCAAAAGTATGATGATGGCAAAACATATGGCAAAATCAGCCACAAGGCTGAAAAGAATCACCTTGCTGTTGTCCGGAAACAGCCGGTCCCGCACAAACATACTGCCTGCCAGAAGAGCCAGAAGGAGGGCGCAGAGCCAGATGTTCCAGTAAGGATACCAGACAATGGCCTGGATGCCGCTTAAAAACTCCCTGGCCACATAGCTGCGCCGTATATTTTCAATTGTGGCATATATAAATATGCTGAGTCCCATGACAGATACCACATTCAGCGCCAGAATGCCCAGCTGCAGGATGCGTACCCGCCTGTTATCCATGTTCGTATCCATCTTCTCACTGCCACCCGTCTATCTCAAACTCGTGGAGGTTATCCCTCGTAATCATGGTGCTGGGCATGCTTATGTATTTCTCCACCGGCTCCCCGTCCAGGTATCGGTATGCGGTCTCAGCCGCCTTCCTTCCTATGGACCTTGGGCTCTGGGCGCTGGTTCCTGTCACATAGCCCACATCCAGGATTGCCTTGAAATCCGGAGAGCCGTCGATTCCGTAAATCAGGACGCCCTCCTCCCTCCTGGCCTGCTGCAGGGCTGCCAGAGCCCCCAGTGCCGTGGGGTCATTGCCTCCCAAAATCACGTCAAAGCTGATGTCACGGCGCAGCAGGTCGGCCATCACATGGGAGGACACCTCAATCTCGCCTGCCGCAGCTTCCCTGTATACCACCTGGTAATTGTGATTGTCCGCTATGGTGTCCAGAAAGCCCTGTTCCCGGTTGGTAATGGAGGTCTGTATGGGGTTGTCAAGGATGACGATTTTAGCCTCGTCCTTTCGTTTCATCATATCCAGGGCGCAGAGCTGGCCCGCCTGGTAATTGTCCGTTTCAATAATGGAAATTACGGAGTCCCGGTCCTTCACCACCGTATCCACATTGATGATGCCGACTCCCGCCTCTCTGCACGCATCCAGGGCCGGCTGTACCTTTTCCCAGTCCACGGGATTTAAAAACAGCATCTGGATGCCCTCGTCTATCATTTCCTGAATCTGTTCATTCTGCTTTTCCTGGTCCTGAAGGGGATCCCGGGTAAGCAGGATATCGCCGTTGGCTTCCACCACCTCTTCAATCCCCTCATTGAGTACATCAAAATACGGATTATTCCTGGTCATATAGGTGGCCCCGAACAGCCTGGCCTCATGCTGGCGCCCGCTTGCATCCCCATGGCCGCAGCCCCCCAGCAGGAGCATGGCGCCCGCTGTCAGGATTAACAGACCTGTCCCTATCTTCATCTGGTTCCCGCCTCCCTATTCTTGGCTTAACTTCCCGGCTGCCGGTCATATCCCCGGCTGTCCGGTCATGCCCCCGGCTGCCCGGTCCTTCCCCATTATACCTCAAAGATGCAAATCTGTAATATTTCATAGGAACTTTTTATAAAACTTTGGTTTCGACAAAAAGCGCCCCACTGCCGTGAAACGCTTTTGCCGTAAACCAGGCTCTATTCCGCCTTTTTGTTTCTCAGATAATCCACAAAAACAGCCAGGAGAATAACAGTTCCCTTTACCACGTACTGCCAGAAGGAATTTACATTCAGCAGATTCAGTCCGTTGTTCAGCACGCCGATAATCAGACCGCCTATGATGGTGCCTCCGATTTTACCGGAGCCGCCTGCCATGGAGGTGCCGCCCACCACAACAGCCGCAATGGCGTCCATCTCGGCTCCGTCTCCTGCCGTCGGCTGGCCGGAATACATACGGGAGGCCAGAACCACGCCCGCAAGTCCCGCCATGATTCCTGAATAGGTATGTACCAGGAATTTAACCTTGGCTGTGCTGATGCCTGAGAATCTGGCTGCCTGGGAGTTGCCGCCCACCGCATAGATATGGCGCCCCAGCTTTGTCTTATTCATGATAATGGCCGTGATAACCAGCACCACTGCCAGAAGTATAACCGGAGTGGGGACTCCGCCCACGTACCCGGCTCCCAAAAACTGCCATTCCTTTGTAACCACACGCACAGGTGAACCGCCTGTATATACATAGGCCAGTCCCTTTGCCACATTCATGGTGGCCAGGGTCACGATAAAGGGCGGTATGGTTGTCTTTGATATGACAACGCCGTTAAACATACCCACCACGGTGCCCACCAGCACGCCGCCCAGCACGCCTACTGCGATTGGAAGGCCGTAACGGGACACGCAGCCGGCTGCAAAGCAGCCTGAAAGGGCGATGATGGAGCCAACGGACAAATCAATTCCCCCCAGGATAATGACCATGGTCATGCCGCAGGCCAGGAACAGGTTGGACGATATCTGTCTCAGCACATTGAATATATTTTTCTGGGTCAGAAAGGAGCCGCTGGTCTTTGGAAACACGGATAAGAAAATACACAAAATAAGCAGGGCCCCGATGATGCCGATATTATCCTTGAAATATTGTTTTACATTTTTCTGCAATCTGGTTGTCATTTGACTTTCCCCCTTTTCTTACTTTGCCGCCAGCTTCATGATTTGTTCCTGGGTGACGCATTCCTCATGGCTGAAGCACCCGGTTATCCGGCCGTCGCACATGACATAGACCCGGTCGCTCATGTTGAGAATTTCAGGCAGTTCTGACGATATCATGATAATGGACACGCCTTTCTTCACCAGCTCATTCATAATTCCGTATATCTCAGACTTGGCGCCCACGTCCACGCCCCTGGTCGGCTCGTCCAGAATCAGTATCTTGGGGGCGGTGGCCAGCCATCTTCCAATCATTACCTTCTGCTGGTTGCCTCCGGACAGGTTTCCGATAAGCTGTTCCTGGGACGGGGTCTTGGTATCCATCATCTCGATATACTGCCGGGTAATCTCCTCCTCCTTGTCCGCATCCACCCATATGCCCTTTATAAAGCTCTTCAGCACCTCAATGGTGGAGTTGAACCGGACGCTCTGAACCTTATACAGTCCCTCCTGTTTCCGGTCCTCAGGCACCAGGGCAATGCCGAACTTCATGGCATCAATGGGAGATTTGATGGCCGCCTTTTTTCCATCCACGCTGATTTCACCCGTGCAGCCGGGCGTCAGTCCGAAGATACACTTCATGGTCTCGCTTCTTCCAGCGCCTACCAGCCCTGCAAAACCAATGATTTCCCCCTCACGCAGTTCAAAGCTGGCCCCTTTGACCATCTTTCCGTCTGCAATGTTTTCACATTTTAAAACCACCCGTCCGGGCTCCATGTAATCCCTGGTGTAATACTTGGTCAGCTCCCGGCCCACCATCATGGCAATGAGATGGTCCCTTGTGGTATCCTTCACCCTCTCGGTGCCCACATAGGTTCCGTCCCTCAGCACAGTAACCCGGTCGCAGATCTGCTCCAGCTCGTCCATCTTATGGGATATATATATGATTCCCACGCCCTTCTTTGTGAGCTCTCTCATGGTGCTGAACAAAAATTCCACTTCCTTGTCCGATATGGATGAAGTGGGCTCGTCCATCACAAGAATCCTGGAGTGATAGGAAATGGCCTTGACGATTTCCACCATCTGCTGCTGGGCAATGGTCAGGTCCTTGACCAGCGTCCCAGCGTCAATGCTCATGTGGTATGTATCCAGCAGCTGCTGGGCTTCCTTTTCCATGGTCTCATGGCTGACCCATAGCCCCTTTGACGGCTCTCTGCCAAGAAAGATATTTTCCGCCACAGTCATGTGAGGTACCAGTACCAATTCCTGATGGATAATGGAAATTCCGTTGTTGTGAGATGCATTTACCCCGTCAATGGTTACCTTTTGTCCGTCAATAAAAATCTCGCCCTCTTCTGCGATGTAGATGCCGCCCAGAACCTTAATCAGCGTGGATTTACCTGCCCCGTTTTCACCGAGCAATGCGTGGACCTCGCCGGCCCTCAGTTCCAGGTCCACCCCCTGAAGCGCCTTGACTCCCGGAAATGATTTGTGGATGTTCTTCATTTGAAGCAGAACTGTTTCACTCATAATCTCACCTGCCTGTTCTTCTATTCATATGGTTCCTGACAGAGTTTCCTGCCGTGCTTTTGCGTTTTGAGCCTGTCAGATAAAAAGTGCCTGGCCCCCGCAGGGGCCCAGCACTTTTCAGACTAATCTCTTACTGCCATCCATCTGTGCCATACTTATCTACATTTTCTGATGTAATAAGGAAGGTTTCTACCGGATATCTTGATTCTACCTTATCGCCGTTTAAGTATGTATACATGATATTCACTGCGGACTGTGCAATCTTAACAGGAGACTGTGCGCCGCTTCCTTCTATCAGGGATTCCCCGGAAGCCATCTCTGCCTTGATGTCAGGAGAGCCGTCCACGCCGTAAATCATACAGTCTGTAAGACCGGCTGCGTTGGCTGCTGCCAGTGCTCCCAGTGCAGTGGGGTCATTGCCTCCGAAAATGGCAACCACATCGCCGTGAGCCTGCAGAAGATCCTCTGCAATACCCATGGAAACTTCCAGATTGCCCTTGGCATCCTGCTGTGCAACGATGTTAAAGCCTTTTCCTTCAATTGCATCTAAAAATCCGTTTGTCCTGTCCGTAACAGAGTTCATGGTAGGAGAATCCAGTACAATGATATCCCCGCCGTCCGGGCATTTCTTTACAAGGTCCTCGCCGCAGACCTTGCCTGCGTTATAGTTATCAGAACCGGTGTAGGAAATCAGGTAGGACAAGTCCGCTACCTCTGTATCAAATCCCACGATGGGAATTCCTGCTTCCTTAAGCTGATCCAGAGCCGGAAGGATTCCCTCTGCCTCTGCCGGATTCATGAACATGGCGTCAATGTTCTGGGAAATCAAATCCTCTACCTGGGTAATCTGAAGAGTGACATCATTGGCGGGATCCACTGCAATCAGCTCGTCGCCGTTGGCCTCAACCATTTCCCTCATTCTCTTCTCAATGGTGACAAAGAACGGGTTGGTTCCATCCATACAGGTATAACCGAATTTGTAATGCTTGTCCGGGTCCTTCTTCTTCACATCAGCAGATGCCATATCGGCTGG
>ULXK01036796.1_pt1 | contig 10845 bp, 9 predicted proteins | sample 1961201 | NCBI WGS metagenome assembly ULXK01 (sample SAMEA4835836, study PRJEB28245) | human gut metagenome | biome: gut microbiome; material: fecal sample | place: Denmark | collected 2008
CAGAAATGCTGCGGTTCCCGAAAAATGAAATAATGATATTGAAAAAGAGATGATTTGCGGTCGTTATGACGCCTCTGAAATGGATTTGGTTATTTGCCGGATTTGTTTCGGGAGTGCTATATCACCGCTGTCATCTCTTTTTTTATTTATTTCAGGGAATTTATAATGCCATTCCTGTATAATCAGATACTGAGAAGGACTGGTTATGGGCAGAATAATCTGGTCGGGATTGTTACAGAAGAAGTCGTTTTTAACCTTGTCTTATTCAATTATAATAAAATAAAATTAAAAAGGGATATTTCGGATGTATTGCGGGGGGCATATGAAAAGGATAATGCTTTATAAGGAAAAGAGGGAGAGTTATGGGTATTTTTAAAAGGCTCACATTGGATTACAGAAAGTCGATCTACACGAAAGTGCTTCTTTCTATTCTGATTGCATTAATGGTAATTATATTCCTTATGGAGATGTCCAATTTTTATGTGCTCAAACAGTACCGGCAGCGGGCGGAAGAAATGTATCAGAATTCCCTGGAACTGTACAGCGGATTCTGGGCGGATAAGCTGAAAACCATCAATAATTCCATGCTTTCCATAATAAGCTATGAAGGCGGGGAAGCCTTCTATAATATATGCGAGTCAAACGACAGTCTTCTGGTGGAAACAAGCAAAATAGAATTGCTGGACAAGCTGATTGATATTGTAAGTATGCATGGAAATCAGATGTGTATTTTTTCGTATGTTCCGGAAAGAGGAATATTTCTCCGTGCCACCGGACATTCGGGGAATTATGTGGAAAACCTGGAAAAGGAAAAGACCGTAAAGGATTATATCGATGCGGGAGGAATCCGCAACAATAATAGCTGGAGTCTTATGGAAAGCGGAGGAAAATATTACTTTTTACAGGTATACCGCATGTTTAACGGATATGTGGGGGCTTATGTGGAGTGTAATATTATACTGGAGGATATGATGAGCGGCAGTAAGGCCGCCGAGGCTGTTGCGGTTCTGGACAGAGAAGGGAATGTCGTGACAAGGATGGGGAAGGATATGGATTATTCCTCAGAGATCCTGTTCAAGAACGATCTCGTGCAGACCGATTACAGCCTGGGAGCCATCGTGTCCCAGAACAGGCTTTACAGTGAGCGGGATTATCTGTGGATGCTGACGGTATGCGCCATCCTTATCGGCTGCATCATTATCCTGGGGGTTATCCAGTTTCAGAGAAAGGTGGTTTTCAATCCTCTGAACAGCCTGAAAGACGCCATGGAAGCCTTCAGTGAAGGCAGGACGGAGGTTCGCCTGAGAGAATATCCGCGCAATAATGAAATCAAGGTGCTGTATGAAACCTTTAACCATATGGCGGAGCAGATAATGAAGCTGAAAATTGATGTCTACGAGAACATGCTGGATAAACAGCGCATCCAGAGCAGTTATCTGCGTGTCCAGATCCAGCCGCATTTATATACCAATATCCTGAATCTGATCTATGGACTGGCTGAAATACGGGATTATAAAGGAATACAGGAGCTGGCGGTATATATGTCCAGATATTTCCGCTACCTGCTCAGCACCAAAAAGGATTTTGTGAGGCTGGAGCAGGAAATTGGCTGTGTGGAGGATTATATTAAAATCCAGCAGATGCGTTATCCGGAATGCCTGGATTTTTCTTTGGAATGCGATGCGGACCGAGAAGAGGAGTGGGTTCCTCCGCTGCTGCTCCAGACCTTTATAGAAAATGGAATCAAGCATAATATCACCCTGGTTCCCAGGCTTACCCTTCATATTACCGTCAGAAAATATCCGGGGAGCCTTGTTTTTCTAATCTCGGACACCGGCGTGGGATTCCGGCAGGAAATGCTGCGTAAGCTGGAAGCGGGGGAAGATATCGAAGAAAATGGGCAGCATATAGGTATTGTGAATATCAAGAACAGGCTGAAGCTTTTATATCATGGAAGGGCCGGAATCAAAATAAGGAACCGGGAACAGGGGGCGGCGATATATATCCGGATTCCGGAAAGAAGGGAGGAATAGCAGGGTGAATATTTTATTGGTGGATGATGAAGTGGCTGTGATTCAGATCCTGAAAAAAGCGGTCTGCTGGGAGGAGCTTGGAATAAACGAGGTCTTTACAGCCTACAATGCCCAGGAGGCGAAACGGATTGTAACACAGGAATCGATACAGATAATAATCAGTGATATAGAAATGCCCCAGGAGAACGGGATTTCGTTCCTTACATGGGTTCAGGAGGAGTATCCGGATATCGTGAATATCATACTGACGGGTTTCCCTGACTTTAACTATGCCAAAGACGCTATTTCCATCGGGGTATTCAAATTCCTTCTCAAACCGATAGTTTTCAAAGAACTGAAAGCGGTGGTGGAAGAGGCCGTACAGAATATCAGGGAGGAACAGAAACGGGAAGAGCAGAGAAGATATGGAGAATACTATGAGGAAAACCGCGGAAAAACGGAGAAAATTTTCTATCGTGACCTGCTTTCGGAAGAGATTCTGCCCTTTGCCGATTATATGGATAAAGAAATTGTCCGCAGAGGAATGCAGAAAGAAGATCTGGAACTGGACAATCTCGTTCTGCTGCCTTTAACGGGGAAGGAAAGCAAGGCGGATAAAGGATCGGTTTTTTATTTCGCATTGGAAAATATTGCGGAGGAGCTGTTTCCGGAGACCGTTATGCTGGAGTATAACGGGGATATGATATGGCTGGTGAAGAAAGGGAAACAGAAGGAGGATATTGAGGAAATGTCCCGGGTTTTTCTGGGAAAGGTGTCGAGATATCTGAAATATGAGCTGTATGCCTACTATACGAAGGATCTGCGGCTGGAGGAAGCGGCGCAGCGGTACCGGATGCTGAAGGAAGTGTCCCGGCAGTACTTCCGGAAGGGGCAGAGGATTTATTATGGGGATCAGTGGACGGGCAGCATAATGGAAGAGGCATTGTCCGGAAACGGCAGGAGCGGTGCGGGGAATGAACTCATCCGCAGCCTCCGCGAGTATCTGGAGCGGCATTATAACGAATCCATTAACCGGAAGGATGTGGAGGAGCTGGTGCATATGAATCAGGATTACCTGAACAGGAGCTTCAAATGTGCAACCGGGTATACGCTCATGGAATATGTACAGCATTTCCGTATACTGAAAGCCAAGGAATATCTTGCGGATATGCAGAAATCGATCAGTGAAATAGGCGGCCTGGTAGGTTATGAATCCCCTCCTTATTTTTCCAAGATCTTTAAGAAATGTACGGGGATCACCCCGGCGGAATACCGCAGCAGCCTGAGCGAGAGCGGGCGCTGCACGTAAGTTGGGAAGAAGTCGGGATCGTTACACGGCCGGTCGGTTTTGTTCTTGTGACAGAATTGGCCGGCCATTATACTATAATCAAACAAAGGCCTTTGTAAGTAACTTATGGTGTAACTGAGATTTGCGGCTCGTGAGAGCGGGCAGGAGGGATATCATGAAAAAGAGAGTAAGTATTACAGCTTTGGCGCTCAGTACGGCTTTGGTATTAGGGGCATGCGGAAACAGCGCAGGCACGGAAACGGCTCCGGCGGAAGGAACGAATGAAGCATCGGAGAGCACGGCGGTTCAGGAAAACGCGGAAGCGGGGGATCCCGTATTAAAGGATGGGGAAATGACAGAAATTCTGGTGACCTTCCCCGGCATAAGTTCGGCACCGGCCAGTCTGGCGGAGGTGGAAGCTGCGATTAATGAAGAAGTGAGCAAGACCATGGATGCGGTTATCCGTCTGAATGTACTGGAATGGGGAACCTATACGGATCAGACCAATCTGATGCTTTCCAGCGGTGAGAAAATGGATTTGTTCTTTTCCTATTCCGGAACAAAGGATTATGTCAACAAAGGGCAGCTGATTCCCATAACAGGGATGATGGATACTTATGGAAAAGACATGCAGGATGCGATGGGGAAATACATCGATGCATGTTATGTGGGAGATGAGCTGTACGGTGTTCCTACCTTCCGCGATTTGGCGTCGCAGGCAGGACTTGTGTGCAGAAAGGATATTCTGGAAGAAACCGGGATGGACGCCGCACAGATAAAAACACTGGATGACGTGGAGGAGCTTCTTAAAAAGGTAAAGGAACTTCATCCCGAAATGTCCCTTCTGGTCAGTTCAGAACCCAAGAGAGGCCCGCTTGCCAATATAAATAGAGGGGTTTTCGATATCATTCAGTCAGGTGTGGGCGTTTACATGAATGATAACGACGGACATATTGATATTGTCAATACCTATGAAACGGATGAATATATGGAGCTGGCCCAAAAGGCATTTGAGTGGAATAAAAAAGGATATTTCATCCCGGATTCCACCACCATTACGGATGTGAGACAGGATCTGATCAAAGCGGGGAATTGTTTTGGATACATCGGAAATTCCCATCCCGGAACGACCACGCAGGAGACTATGAATACCGGTATGGATATGGTTACGATTCCTCTTACGGACAGAATCCTTACAACACAGGGCGTGGATTTCAGCCAGTGGACTCTGCCGGTGGCCTGTGAAGCTCCGGAAAAAGCACTCGCTTTCCTGGATATTCTTTATTCCAATCCCAAGGTGCAGAATCTGTTCCGTTTTGGTATTGAAAATAAAGATTACGTGGTGAATGAAAATGGTATCGCAGGCTATCCGGAAGGCGTGACAAGCAGTACGGTAGGCTGGACAAATGAATCCTGGATTACCGGAAACGCGGCAATCGGATATGCGTGGGAGACCGATCCGGAAAACGTGTGGGAAGAGTATCAGAAATATAATGATACCGCTGAAATTTCCCCTCTTTACGGCTTTATCTTTGACAGCTCCAAAGTAAAAAATGAAATCGTAGCCATTTCCAATGTCATTGACAAATATCAGGGGATTGCGGAAGCCGGCCTGAATGATCCGGATACGACGGTGGCTAAATTTAATGAGGAACTGAAGGCTGCGGGCATTCAGAAAATCGTTGATGAGATGCAGGCGCAGGCGGATGCCTGGATAGCAGAAAAGTAAAGGAAGGAACGGAAGGTGTCAGTAAAAAAAAGACGTTTCAGAAAATATATCCCATTCTATCTCATGCTTCTTCCGGGATTTTTGTATCTGCTTATCAATAATTATATTCCCATGTTCGGCGTGATAATTGCTTTTAAGGATCTGAACTTCACCAAGGGAATATTGAAAAGCGACTGGGTGGGATTGTCCAATTTTGAATATTTGTTTAAAACACCGGATGCATTCCGGATTACACGAAATACGCTGGGATATAACTGTGCATTTATTGTGGTCAATTTAGTTGCGGCAGTGGCGATTGCGATTATTCTGAGTGAAATCAGGAATAAAAGGTGTGTGAAGGTATACCAGACTTTGATACTGCTGCCTTATCTGATATCTATGGTAATCGTCAGCTATTTATCCTATGCTTTTTTAAGCGGGCAGACAGGCTTTATTAACGGCTTTCTGAAAGGTCTGGGCATGGAACCGATAGCCTTTTATTCGGAACCGAAGTACTGGCCATTCATTCTGATTTTTGTCAACTGCTGGAAAGGGGCCGGATATTCTTCCATTATCTATCTGGCCTCCATCCTGGGGATTGATCAGGAACTGTATGAAGCGGCTTCCATAGACGGGGCATCCAGATGGAAAGAGATCAGGCATATCACTCTTCCTCTGCTCAAACCGACCATGATTACTCTTACGCTGATGAGTATCGGACGAATTTTCTATTCCGACTTCGGTTTGTTTTATCAGGTGCCGATGAATTCAGGAGCGTTGATTGATGCCACGAATACCATTGATACTTATGTGTACCGCGGGCTGATTAATATGGGGGATGTGAGCATGTCTTCAGCGGCCTGCGTCTATCAGTCCCTGGTAGGTTTCCTTCTGGTTATGACAGCCAACTATATTACCAAAAAATATAGCAGGGAGAATGCGTTGTTCTGACAGGAAGAGGCGGAATACCGGTTATTCCGCTTCTTTAAAAGGAAAATGGAGTGAAAATGAAAAGTAAAAATGAATTAAGATTTCAAATAGGGGCAAATGTGGTAATGGCACTGGTAGCTTTGGTTATGGTCATTCCGTTTATTCTTCTGGTTATGTCATCCCTTACAAGCAATACGGTTATCACCCTGTACGGATATTCCTTTTTTCCGAAAGAATTCAGCCTGGAGGCATATCAGTATATCTGGAATGAAAGAGCCCAGATTTTCAGGGCCTACGGGATAACCATACTGGTTACGGCAGCAGGCACCACGGCGGGCCTTTGCCTGACCGTCCTTTATGCCTATGCCCTTTCACAGCCCGAGTTTCCGGGGAAAACCTTTTTTGCCTTTTTTCTCTTTTTTACCATGCTGTTCAACGGAGGGCTGGTACCCACATACATCATGTATACCCGTTACCTTCATATCAAAAATACGTTTTGGGCGCTGATAATACCGGGACTTCTGATGAATGCCTTTAATGTGATTCTGGTTCGCACCTTTTTGCAGAGCAATGTTCCCATTTCCCTGCTGGAGGCGGCAAGGATAGACGGAGCGGGAGAATTCAAAATATTCCGGAAAGTGGTGCTGCCGCTGGCCAAACCCATTGTGGCGACGGTCGGGTTATTCATCGGTGTGGCCTATTGGAACGACTGGACTAACGGACTGTATTATGTGACGGATGCCAAACTGTTCAGTGTACAGCAGATGCTCAATAATATGCTGAAAAATATTGAATATTTATCCAATAACCCGAATTCCCAGATAAATACGTCCAATATAGCGGCCAGCGTCCCCCAGGCTTCGGTTAGAATGGCTATTGCGCTTGTGGGGATTCTGCCCATCCTGGTTATCTATCCCTTTGTCCAGAAATATTTCGTGAAAGGGATTGCGATAGGGGCGGTGAAAGGCTAGGCGGGTCCGGAAAAGAAAGGACCGATTACAGAAAACAAGTAAAATGCAGGAGGAAAAATAAATGGCATTATATGTGGGAACGAATAACCATCCCCATGACTGGACGCCGGAGCGCTGGAAGAAAGATATTGCGCTGATGAAGGAAGCCGGCTTTCAGGCAGTACGGCTGGGACACCTTTGCTGGGACAGCTATGAGCCGCAGGACGGTGTTTATAATTTCCAATGGTTCGACGAGGTAATGGATGGCTTCTATGAGGCCGGGATCAAGGTCTTCCTGGATGTTTCCGTGAGACCGGCGCCGGTATGGGTACATAAGCTGTGCCCCGGCTGCGATATATTTACCCCGGGAGGGAACAGACAGGCGGCGGTAACACGCTATATGGAGGATGTGGATGATCCGGATTACCAGTTTTATGCACTTCGTTTTGCCAGGGAAATGGTGAGGCACTATAAAGATCACCCGGCCATGATGGCGTTTGGCTTATGCAACGAGCAGGGTGCCGGGTTTATCTCTTATTCGGACGCGGCCTGTAAGAGATTCCAGGTCTGGCTGAAGGAAAAATATAAGGATATAGATTCCCTGAATAAGGCATGGAACACACAGAGATGGAGCAGACGCCTGAATTCCTTTGAGGATGTGGTGCTTCCCTGCAACGAGACATCAAAGGGCGCTCCGGAAGCCTATCTGGAGATGAGAAGATTTTTCGGGGACGGCGTCCTGAAATTTATGATAAAGCTGAAGGATGTGGTGGAGCAGGAAGCTCCCGGAATGATGCATTCCAGCAATCATGTGTCCGAGGGAGATACGCTGGGATTCGATTATCTTAAGGGCTGCCGGGAATTTGTGGATTACCCCGGCGTGGGATTTTACCCGGATCTCGATCCGGAGGATGAAGATCCATTTATATATGCACTGATGATCAATGAACACAGACTGGCGGAACTGAATAAGCCCATGTGGTGTATCGAGTTCCAGACTGGAAATTTCGGATGCTATGCGGGGAAAGCGGGAATCCTCCGGATGTACGCGCTCCTGTGCCTTGCTTACCGGACACAGATGGTCCTGGCATGGACCTGGAGAAGCATGCTGGGCGGAGAAGAGCAGTTTTTCTTTGGCCTGGTGGATCACGACGGAACCTGCGGCAGAAAATATCATGAATTTGCACAGATAGCATCGGATTATCATGTCCTTGAGGAGTATGGCTTCCCTTATCTTCCTCAGCCGGAGATCGCCCTGGCCTATTGTTATGAAAACCTGCCGGTCTATGAATACGGGACCTACTATTACAGGACCCCCTATAAAAGGCAGATTATGGATGCCTTCAAGGTATTCCATTACAGAAATCTGGACTGTAACTTTGTGGATTTACGGAATATGTCCGGGAACTATAAAATCCTTGTGATTCCCGGCCACGCGATCATGACGGAAGAGATGGCCCGGAATGTCAGGAATTTCGTAAAAGAAGGCGGCATTGCCATAATGACGGCATATTCGGCGAAGGTGAATGAAAACAATTCGGTATTTGATACCTTCCAGCCAGGCCTTTTATCCGATGTATTCGGCCTGCGTGTCGCCGGTTTTGAACGCACCATGGTGCATCCGCCTGCAAAAGGGGAAAAGACACCGATGAAAAACCTCTGCGTCAGAAAATGCATGACAGAGGGAACGGAAGATGGCAAGGGAACACAGCAGGTTATCTGCGAGGTTTCGTACTGGGAGCTGCTGGAGCTGTCCGCCGCACAGGCTTATGCCTGTTATGAAGAGGAGGACGGTTCCTGTGCAGTATCCGTGAACCGGTACGGAAAAGGAAAGGCCTATTATACTTCGGCGGAAACCAGCGAACCGCTTCTGGACTGGCTGTATGGGCAGATAGCGGAAGAAGAAGGGATTAATCCCGGAATTGACGCGCCTGAGGGAGTGGTGGTGCGTAAGATTTCCGAAGAGGAAACGCTGTATGTGAACACGACGTCAAAGGTGAAGGAAGTAATGCTGGAACAGCCGGGGAAGGGGGTGCTTAAAGGCGAAAGCTTCACAGAAAGGCTTGTGCTGACTCCTTTTGACGGGGAATTGATTGTATGTAAATAGGACGTATGGATGTGCTTGAAGTTCATGCTTCGGACATAGAAAGAAAACAGGTACGGAATCAATGAATCTGCCGCACGGCGCAGCTATTTGTTGATTCTGTACCTGTTTTTATTTATTTCAGAAACAGGAATGCAGTTTATCTGGACGGGCGGCCCGGAATGGGGGTACAATGAATTTTATGAGGGCCGGAGTTTTTGGAGGTTATCCGGCAGTACGGTTTTACAGGAACCTGATATTTATGGATGCAGAGGATATGGATTCAGAGGAGGAAATCGGTTATGCAGCAGCCAAATATAGTTTTCATTTTTATGGATGACATGGGATGGCGGGATTTGGGATGTTCAGGAAGTACATTCTATGAGACACCCAATATTGATCAAATGTGCAGGGAAGGGATGCGGTTCGACTGTGCATATGCGGCCTGTCCGGTATGCTCACCGTCGAGGGCAAGCTTTTTGTCGGGGCAGTATCCCGCGAGGATAGGAGTTACGGATTGGATTGATGAAAGCGGCACCTTTCATCCTCTGAAAGGGAAATTAATTGACGCCCCCCTATTTGAAGCATATGCCGGAAAATACGATTACGGTGGCGGAAAGATTGAGAAATGCAGGCTATCAGACCTGGCATGTGGGCAAGTGGCATTTGGGGGGAGGAAATTTCCTTCCTGAGAACTTTGGGTTTGATGTAAATATAGGCGGGTGCGAATGGGGACATCCTTCGTACGGTTATTTCAGCCCTTATCATATCCCCACATTGGAGGATGGGCCGGAGGGAGAGTATCTGACGGATCGGCTGACCGATGAAGCGATTGAACTGATACGGAAAGCTCCGGATGACAAACCATTCTTCCTGAACTTCTGCCATTATGCGGTGCATAATCCGATACAGGCCAAGCCCGAAGATATCCTTAAATTTCAGGAAAAAGCATCCCGCATGCGTCTGGATCGGACAGAAGCGCTGATAGAAGGAGAACATTTTCATACGATAAATAAAAAGGATCAATGTGTAAAAAGAAGAATCGTCCAGTCAGATCCCAATTATGCGGCTATGATTTGGAATCTTGACTGGAATATAGGACGTTTAAGGAATGCCCTGGAGCAGGAAGGGCATGGAAGAGATACTATTGTTATATTCACCTCTGATAATGGAGGGTTAAGTACCTCCGAGGGAAGCCCTACCTGCAATTTCCCGGCAGCGGAAGGAAAAGGATGGATGTATGAAGGCGGAACCCTGGTGCCTGCATGGGTTTGGTGGCCCGGACATGTTGCGGCGGGAAGCTCGTGCGCCGTACCGATCACCACGCCTGATTTTTATCCTACCTTGCTGGACGTGGCCGGTATGGCGCCGGAGGAGGGACAGGCCTGCGACGGCGTCAGTATCCTGCCGCTTTTACAGGGAAAAGAAATACCGGAACGTCCTGTTTTCTGGCATTATCCCCACTATGGAAATCAGGGGGGAACTCCGGGAGGAAGTGTACGGCTGGGGAAATACAAATTAATTGAGTTTTACGAGGATGGGAAAACCGTGCTTTTTAATTTGGAACAGGATATCAGTGAAAGCAGGGATGTGTCTGAAGAAGAGCCGGAAATCGCTTCCCGGCTGAAGAAAATGCTTCATGACTGGAGACAGAATACGGGTGCGGTCATGCCGCAAAGAAATGCGGATTATGAGAAAGAGTGGAATTCCGTCGAGGCGTAAAGGCCGACGGGAAGGCTGGATAAATGAAATGTACGAACGAAGGAATGACGGGTATTGAAAAATGCCCGTTATTCCTTTACGCAGCCACCTTTCGGTTCCTCTGCATTTTGAGTGAGGTAATCTTCATACTGCTGTGTAAAGTATGAAATTTT
>ULXK01036502.1_pt1 | contig 10833 bp, 8 predicted proteins | sample 1961201 | NCBI WGS metagenome assembly ULXK01 (sample SAMEA4835836, study PRJEB28245) | human gut metagenome | biome: gut microbiome; material: fecal sample | place: Denmark | collected 2008
AGTCGTGGTCGCCGTGGCGCTCATAGTAGGCGATCAGCCTCGGATAGAAGAAGGAGAAGTTGGGATAGCGGTCGAAACCGTCCCGAAGGGCCTCCACGTAGCGCGTCGAGTCCCCCTGGAGCAGGTAGGCCTCGGCCTGATACTGCCTGATGAAGTTGAGCATGCTCGTGTCGCGCTCCGCCAAGTCCTGGTAGCGGATGATCTGATCCGCCGAACCCAGTTTGTAGCCACAGTACATCGCCCAGTAGGCGGCATGGGGCAGCAGCGGGTCGCGGTCCGCATAGTCGTAGCCTGTGAAGATGGACCAGTCCTTGCTCCGGATATAGGTCTCGTAGAAGCGGTAGGCATCGGCATACTGGCGCTTGCGGGTGTAGAAGACGCCGCCGTTGAAGAGATTGGGGCGGATGGAGTGGAGGAAGGCCGCATGGCGCTCCCTGTGCTCTGCGCGCACCCTTCCCTTGCTGTCGGGCCTCACGTCGAGACTATCGAAGGCCGAGAGCGTCTCAAAGAGGCGCATCGTCAGCGAGAAGATTGTCGTCGTGTCCGTGGCCTGCTTCAGGTAGAGGCGCTCGTTGCTCTGCTCATACTGCGCCTTCAGCGCGTCGCAGAGCACCAGCCAGATACGCGGGTTCTGACGGTTGGCGGAATCGCTCAGCAGTCCCTGCATCGAGGCGACGGCCTTGGCGAGGTCCTTGCCCGACTTCACCTGGTCGCGCGCAGTCTGTATCTGCTTCTTCTGTGCGCAGAGCACCAGCGGAAGGAGCAGGAGAAGTGCGAGCAAAGCCAATCTGTTGGATAGTTTCATACTAAAATGCGATTCCTGATTCTCTGATTACGGTTTGCAAAATTACATTTTTTCATCGAGATAGGCAAATAAACGCTGCCCATTTCACCTTATTTAGCCTCCACGCCACATCCCGCGCTCTCGACAACGATAGGGGAAATCCCCGCCAAGTTAGGGAAAATCCTTTGCAAGGCTCGTTTTTTCTTCGTTATTTTGCATCGTGAACCCAAAGAAAGGGTCACATCAAACGGAAGTCTAACATTTTAACCAAGGAATAAAGATGAAGAAGTTATTGTTCACCATGGCTGCCCTGCTCCTGCTCGTCTTGCCGTCCAGCGCCATGAGCTATGAGCAAGCACGCCAGCAGGCATTGTTCCTGACCGACAAGATGGCTTACGAGTTGAACCTCAGCGAAGCGCAATATGAAGCCGCCTACGAGATCAACCTCGACTACTTGATGAGCATCAACACGGTGGATGACCTTGCCGGCAACTACTGGCGGTGGCGCAACCTCGACATGAGCTACGTCCTCCTGGAGTGGCAGTATCGTGCCTTCTGCGACGCCGCCTACTTCTATCGCCCGCTCTATTGGGACACCGGCTGCTGGCACTTCGCCATCTACGCCCGCTATCCCCACCGCGACTACTACTATTTCGGCCGCCCCACATTCTACGGCGTCTATCGTGGCGCCCACGCCTGGCATCACAACGGAGGCCGCAGCTGGTACCACGGTCACCACTATGGCGGTCCCGGTCCTCGTGGCGGAATGCGCGATGGTTTCGGTCGAGGCGACTTCGGCCATGGCTACAGATATCGTGACGGCCACATGGTGGCTGGCAATCAGCACGACCGCCCCTCCTACGGCAGTCAGACCGACCGTCCCTCCTACGGCGGCCAGGACCATCGCCCGTACAACGGCAGCCAGCCCTACGGCAGCGTACAAGGTCGCCGCGAGAGCAGCACCCGCACGACGGTGAGACGCCCCACCCCCAATGGTTCGCAGCAGCGGCCCTCAGCGTCGAGAAGATACAACGGCAGCGGCCAATATGGTCCCGCCACGGGCGTTCAGCGCACTTCTCCCAGTTCGCCGCGCTCCTTCGGTGGTTCCCGATCCAACCCCAGCCAGCCGCGTTCCACCTTCACTGCGCCGACCCGTCCCTCTCGCCCCACGCCGAGCAGTCCGCGTAGTGGCAGCCCCCGTGGTGGCGGCAACTCTGGCGGATCCCACGGATCCTTTGGCGGACACCGCTAAAGAGTCCTCCCCTTTCCATACGAATGCAACCTATGACCCCAAACATAGATAAAACAACCCGTCGCACGGCCCTTATAGTACCGCGCGACGGGTTTTTCTTTTGCAAAGCGTTGTCCGTGTTGCTCAGCCGCCGATCTCCGACAGCTCCAGCCAGCGCATTTCCTTCTCGTCGATCAACTCCTTGACCTCGGGCAGCCGCTTGCTCTTCTCCGTCAGTTCGTCGATGGAGAGCGTTCCCGAACAGAGGGCCGCCTCCAGTTGCTCGCGCTCCTGCTCCAGCTCACCCATCTCCTTCTCCAGCCGTTCAAACTCCATCTTCTCCTTGTAGGTCATCTTCCGGCGCGTCTCGTTGCGGTAGTCGGCCCGTTCGCGCTTCGGCTTCTTCTCCTCCTGGCGCCGGTCGTCCTCCTCCTTGCTCTTGAGCTTCTGGTAGTCACGATACTGCGTGTAGTTGCCTGGGAAGTCCTGAATGTCGCCCTCGCCATGGAAGACCAGTAGATGGTCCACCACCTTGTCGGTGAAGTAGCGGTCGTGGGAGATCACGATCACGCAGCCTGGAAAGTCCTGCAAATACTCCTCCAGCACCTGGAGCGTCTGAATATCGAGGTCGTTGGTCGGCTCGTCGAGCACGAGGAAGTTGGGATTGCGCATCAAGACCGTGCAGAGATAGAGCTTTCTCCGCTCGCCACCACTGAGTTTCGCCACGTAGTTGTGCTGCATCTCGGGCGGGAAGAGGAAGTAGTTGAGAAACTGCGATGCCGTCATGTGGCGTCCGCCTCCGAGGTCGATGTAGTCGGCAATGTCCTTGACGATGTCGATCACCTTCTGGTCCTCGCGAAACTGCAGTCCCTCCTGCGAGAAATAGCCGAAGCGCACGGTGTCGCCGATGTCGAAACGTCCTCCGTCGGGCTCCACCTTGCCCAGCAGCATCTTGACGAAGGTCGACTTTCCCGTGCCGTTCTTGCCCACGATGCCCATCTTCTCGAAGCGCGCGAAGTTGTAGTAGAAGTCCTTCAGGATCACCTTCTGCGTGCCGTCGGCCCGTTCAAAGGCCTTCGACACATACTGACACTCAAAGATCTTGCTGCCGATGTAGACGCTCGAGCTCTTCAGACGCATCTGGCGCTCCTCGATCCTTCGCTTTGCCTTCGCCTCCAGGTCGTAGAACGCCTCCTCGCGGTAGCGCGCCTTGTGTCCGCGCGCCTGTGGCTGCCGGCGCATCCAGTCCAGTTCCTTGCGATACAGGTTGTTGGCCCTTGCTATCTCCGCCCGCGCGTTGTCGATGCGCTCCTGGCGCTTCTCCAGATAGTAGGAGTAGTTGCCGCGGTAGGTATAGATGGTCTCGTCGTCGATCTCCAGGATCAGGTTGCACACCTCGTCAAGGAAGTAGCGGTCGTGCGTCACCATCAGCAGCGTCTTGTTACCTCGCCGCAGATAGCCCTCCAACCATTCTATCATCTCGAGGTCGAGGTGGTTGGTCGGCTCGTCGAGGATCAGGAAGTCGGGCTCCAGCAGCAGCACGTTGGCCAAGGCCACCCGCTTCAACTGTCCACCACTCAGTTCGCCCACCTTCTGCTCCAGGTCCTCGATGCGCAACTGCGTCAGCACCTGCTTGGCCCGCAGCACCTTCTCGGGATTGCCCTCGTGGTTGAAGCAGGCGTCGAGGACGGTGTCCGTAGGATTGAAATGCGGCGTCTGCTCCAGATATCCCACACGGATGTCGTTGCGATAGACGATCTGTCCCGCGTCGTAGCCCTCGTCGCCGTGGAGGATGGAGAGCAGGGTCGATTTGCCCGTTCCGTTGCGCGCCACGAGCCCCACCTTCTGTCCCTCCGACACCGAGAAACTCATGTCGTCGAAAAGCACCTTCTCTCCAAAACTCTTCGTGAGATGCTGGACGTCCAAATATGATTCCATAGTCTGACTGGTTCTTGATGATCGTATGATTATTCTGCCTCCGTCGCGTTCTCCGCCTCGGCAGCGTCCTTCGCAGCGTCCTCTGCTGCATCATTCACGGCGTCCTTCGGGGCAGCCTCAGCAGCGACATCAGCAGCAACCTCTGCAGCGTCCTCCGCAGCAGCCTCATCCATGTGGATGCACTGCTCGATATAGTCGAGCACGGCCTCGCCTCCCTCGTGCTTCGACGAGCTCGTGATGAAGTAAGGGGGCAGCGACTCCCAGCGGTCCTCCAGGGCGTGCATCCATTGCTCCGCATTGGCCCGCGCCTTGCCAGCCGTCAACTTGTCCGACTTGGTGAAGACGATACAAAACGGCACCCCGCTCTCGCCCAGCCAGTCGACAAACTCGCGGTCGATGCGCTGCTGCTCGTGGCGAATGTCGATGAGGACAAAGAGGTTGACGAGTTGCTTGCGCTGGAGGATATAGCCCGCGATCATCTGCTCCAGACGGCGTTGCGACGACTTCGTGCTCGACCCTTGGGCGTAGCCATAGCCCGGGAGGTCCACCAGATACCACTCGTTGTTGATAATGAAGTGGTTGATGAGCAAGGTCTTGCCCGGCTTCGACGACGTCTTGGCCAAAGCCTTGCGGTTGGTGAGCATGTTGATCAGACTCGACTTGCCCACATTGGATCGTCCGATAAAGGCAAACTCGGGCTTGGTGTCCTTCGGACACATACTCTCCCGCGGCGAGGAGATCGTGTATTCGGCTTTCTTTATTATCATCTTGCGTTCTATTTTTATATAAGAAGTAGCGCAAACGAGCCTATGAAAACGTGTTTTCAAATGTCCGAATGCAGCCTAACACTTGCAAAGTTACAAAAAATTACGGCCACGCGTGGCTGATTGAGGGAAAATGTGTAAATTTGCACCTATTCTGTGGCCAACGGTACGAGGAGAGGGGCCTTTTCCCTGCAGCACCCCACCCCTTCCTTCCTATCCACACGCCACGCTACGAACAAATACTTAGGCAAGATGAAAGAAGTCAGATGGGGCATCATAGGATGCGGCGAGGTAACGGAGAAGAAGTCCGGCCCCGCCTTCAACGAGGTGGAAGGTTCTCATGTCGAGGCCGTCTTCAGCCGCAACGAGACCAAAGCGCGATCGTATGCGGAGCGACACCATGTCCGCAAGTGGTACACCGACCCGCAGGAGCTGATCCTCGACCCCGACATCAATGCCATCTATGTCGCCACACCTCCTGCCGCCCACACCACGTTTGCCATCATGTCCATGCGTGCCGGCAAACCGTGCTACGTCGAGAAGCCCCTCGCCGCAAGCTATGAGGACTGCATCCGCATCAACCATATCTCCGAACAGACAGGCGTGCGCTGCTATGTGGCCTACTACCGCCGCTACCTCCCCTATTTCAAGAAGGTGAAAACCCTCATCAACAGTGGCGTGCTGGGCAAGATCATGACCGTGCAGGTACGCCTCATCGCTCCCCCCAAGCCCCAAGACGCCCAGACCGGCTCGCTGCCCTGGCGCCTCCAGTCCAGCATCTCCGGTGGTGGCTACTTCTACGACCTTGCCCCCCATCAGATCGACCTCCTCCAGGACTACTTCGGCATCATCACCAAGGCCCATGGCTACAAGGCCAACCGCGGCGGTCTCTATGCCGTGGAGGACACGGTCAATGCCGTGATGGAGTTTGAGAGCGGACTCACCGCCAGTGGTGCCTGGTGCTTCTGCGCCCACGAGAGCGGACGCGACGACCGCATCGAGGTCTTCGGTTCCAAGGGGCGCCTGGCCTTCTCGGTCTTCACTCCCCAGCCCATCCACCTCTACACCAACGAGGGCGTGCAGGAGATCGACATTCCCCGCCCGTCCCTGGTCCAACTGCCGATCATCCGCAGCGTCATCGAAGACATCCAGGGCATTGGCACCTGCGACTGCGACAGCTTCAGCGCCACACCCACCAATTGGGCCTTGGACCGCATCCTCGGCAAGTTCTAACCCACCAACGCTGATTCTCCCATCACGAACCCGCTACGCATCATAGCCCTGCTGTCCGTCCTGATCCCCCTGGCTGCCTACAGCCTCAGCGGGACGGCGTCCTCGTGGTCCTCCGACTCCACCGTCGAAACCACGAGACGGGACACGGTTGCCTGGATGCGCCCCGACCTGAGCAGACAGCAGAAAAGGGAGAAGAGCTGGCTGAAGCACAACATCCGCAAACTCAACAAGGTCGATACCACCTATATCGAGCCGCAGCGATACAACTACGCGTTCATGATTCAGAACACGAACACCTACGAGCTGTACCGCATCAAGTCCAACCTCGGCTACTCCGTCACCTTCGCCCCCAATATGTCGCTGCGCGTCGGTCCCTACTTCGGCTACCGCTGGATCTTCATCGGCTACACCATCGACGTCACCCACCTCTACGACGAGGTCAACGACCGCACCGACTTCAACCTCAGCCTCTATAGCAACAAGATCGGCCTCGACCTCTACTACCGCAAAACGGGCGACGGCTACTATATCCGAAACAGCTATTTCGGCGACGATTTCAATACCGAACCCCTGCGCGACGTGAAGTTTGGTGGCGTCACCACCAGCAACAAGGGCTTCAACGCCTACTATATCTTCAACCACCGCAAGTTCTCCTACCCCGCCGCCTTCAGCCAGAGCACCGTGCAGCGCCGCTCGGCAGGATCGCCACTCATCGGCATCGGCTATAGCAACCAGAACGTGACGGTGGACTGGCGGGCTCTCGACGACCTCATCGCCTCCCGCCCCGGCCGCCGTATCATTGCCGAGGAATACGACTCTACGCGGGAGAGCTCCACGTTCCACTACGACGACATCAATATCTCGGGCGGCTATGCCTACAACTGGGTCTTCGCCCGCAACTGGCTCCTCGACGCCTCGCTCTGCATCGGCCTCTCCTACAAGAAGACGCGAAGCGACGTGCAGGGCAAATGGCTGTCCTTCCGCGACTTCACGGCCAAGAACCTCAACCTCGACGGTACCTTCCGCTTCGCCGTGGTCTATAATAACATGAGGTGGTATTCGGGCATGAGTATCGTCACCCACGCCTTCAAGTACCGCTGCGAAAACTTCGAGACCGAAAACCTCTTTGGCACGCTCAATGTCTATGTGGGGTTCAATTTCGGCCACAAATACAAGAAAAAGAACCGCAAAGGAAAGAAAAAATGAGAATCCTCCTCACCACCCTCTGCCTGACGCTCTCGCTCGCCGGATGCGGCCATGCCTCGGGAGCAAAGGAACAGGCCGCCCCTACGCCTCAGCCTGCCGACTCCACCCAGGCTACCGACACGGTGGCCCGCAACAACCAGGTCCACGACACCGTCGCCGCTCCGATGCCCGATGCCACGCGAGAAGACCGCCTGCTGGTGGAGCGCATCCTCCGTACCACCCACGACCACTATGCCGCCTGGGGCAAAGAGAAGACCATCCTTTGGATCGCCCGCCAGTTTATCGGCGTGCCCTATGTGGCCCATACCCTCGACCGGTCCGACACCGAGCAGATGGTCATCAACCTCCACGAACTCGACTGCACCACCTATGTCGAGGCCGTCCTCGCCCTGGCCCGCTGCACCTTTGCGGGCAAGACTTCCTTTGCCGACTACTGCCACGAAGCCCAGCTCATTCGTTATATGAGCGGAAAGGTGGACTACTGTGGTCGCTTACACTATTTCCAGTGGTGGGTGAGCGACAACGAGCGCAAGGGCTTGCTCCAGGAAATCACGCCCCGTCCACCCTTTTCACGGGTCGCCAGCGCCTCCGCATCGACTATATGAGTACCCATGCCGACAGTTACGATATGCTCCGCCAACATCCCGAACGGGTGAAAACCATCGCCCAACAAGAAAAGGCGTGGCTTGGCAAGACCGTCACCTACATTCCCAAGGGGCGCCTCAAAGACCCGGCGCTCAGACTGGTGGTACGCGACGGCGACATCCTCGGACTCGTCACCAACAAACCCGGACTCGACGCCAGCCATCTGGGCATCGCTGTCTGGAACGAAGATGGCCTCTACCTTCTCAACGCATCGAGCCTTAAGAAGAACGGCCACCAAGTGGTGGAACCCAAGGAGACGCTCTTCGCCTACCTTGCCGCCCGGGCCCACAATACAGGCATCCGCGTCCTCCGCATCAGCGAGTGAGGCCGCTTACCATAGCAACAACGAACTATCATTTAGAATCATCAATATGAAAAAGAAATCATTCCTTACCCTGATCATGGCCTTTGCCATGGCCTCCCTCTGCTGCCTGCTCACCGCCTGCAGCGACGACGACAACGACGACACGCCCCAGCAGCCTATCACCTCGGGCACGTTCACCTATCTCTTTGCCTTCAACAAGGACATCCTCCAGTGGTCCGACTTCTCCCTTACGCTCACGCCGAGCAAGGGATCGCCCGTCACCACCTCGCTCAACGACCCCTTCAATCGCAAACTGGACGAGATGCTGGAGTACGAGAAGTATTTGCTCGACCCCTCTACCATGGTTCTGCCCGGCCGTCTCCACGACTACGTTTTCTATTCCGTCCCCCTGCGCGTGCCGGAGTTTCCCATGACCATCAACGTGAAACTCAACTGGAAGGTGAAGGATGGCTACCAGGCCCAGGACAACGACTTCTACACCGTCACCCTCGTCGAAGCCTACGGCGTGAGCACCAACACCAACCAAAACTTTGCCAGCTACCAGCACGCCTTCAAATACTCCGGCATCCGGGGCAAGCACCTTGCCGAGTTCGCCCAGGGACGCTCCAACTCCGACGTGACCCTCACCCTGACGGTAGAAAACAACAAGGTAGTGGTCAAGCGTAGCGACAAACAATAATCTATAAAGAATAATCTGTGATCGCCAAGCGCATCAATATCTAATAAAAAAACTTGGGGGTGAGCCAAAACAATTGTTCTGACTCACCCCCAATCCTCGGTTCTCCACATGGCATAACTTGAGCAAGCTCTGTTCTGCTCATGGCTTACCGAAAGAGTTGTTACTTGTTGTAAAAGTTGTTCAAGCTATTTTCCCTATAAGCAGGCTATAATGAAGCGTTGTTTCTTGTTGTTTACCTTGCAGCAACCCTTGGTCAGCATGGGCCTCGAAGAGCGATGTCCTGCGAAGCTGTTCCAATGGCACTCTTTCTCGCCATGGCATAACTTGAGCAAGCTCTATTCTGCTCATGGCTTACCGAAAGAGTTGTTACTTGTTGTAAAAGTTGTTCAAGTTATTTTTCCTATAAGCAGGCTTTAATGAAGCGTTGTTTCTTGTTGTTTACCTTGCAGCAACCCGTGGTCAGCATGGGGCCCGAAGAGCGATGTCCCCGCGAAGCTGTTCCAATGGCACTCTTTCTCGCCATGGCATAACTTGAGCAAGCTCTGTTCTGCTCATGGCTTACCGAAAGAGTTGTTACTAGTTGTAAAAGTTGTTCAAGTTGTTTTCCCTATAAGCAGACTATAATGAGGAAGCATTGTTGTTATTTCGCCTCCCGCCGCTGCAACACCACCGGCCCTCTACCATCATAGTACAAGTCGTAGGTGGCATCGAAGGCACGCTCCTGCCGCCGCTCGCTGACGATGAAACGACAACCATCGCTATACCGTTGGCGGATATAATAGACCGCCGCATGATCCCTCAGTAGCACCAGACTATCCCCCACGAAGCAGATCTCCTCGCCCCCCACGATCTCTCCCCGCCTATAAGGTGTGCGTCCACTCAGTCGAGGGTCAAAGGGGAAATAGAGGTCGCCATCTTTCTGAAACTGCATAAAACCGATCCTCACCAGTTGCGGCTTGCTGTCAAAGCAGACCCCACTCTCGAGATCCACATAACACGCTCGTCCCTTCTCCTTGATATATAGATAGGCGTCGTCCAGCAGTTCCGCATAGTCAAACAGCAGGTTCTCACCCACACCGATCTTCTCAAAATACTGCGTGCGCAGGAGATACCTCCCCTCCCAGTTGCGCACCACCCGCAATCCATAGGCCGGAGGAAATATCTCCCGATAAGACCCCACGGGTTTCCACCGCTGCGCCATCACGTCATAGACGAAAGCATTATACCCTTGCTTCCCGCTCCGCGTGATACGCACGTCCGAAACCTCCTTGTAGTCGGACAAGTGATAACCAGCCGTGACCTCCGCCCGCACCGTATAGGGAAACATCCTGCGGCCCGCACACTGCTTCGCCTGCCTGTCAAAGGATCGCAACGTGCGTCGCCACAGTTTCTTCTCCTTCTTCCACGCCGCCAGCGTGATGGCCTCCAACCGCACGCCCCAGCCCGTCCGCAGACAGAGCGTCCCGTCCTCAGCCTCCAGCAACACCCGATTGTCCATCTGGTCCTTCACCACATAGATCCTTGGTTTCCCCTCCGTCGGCGGGATATAGAAGTCACGAAAGCGCAGACCGTCGGCCAGCCCGTGGCGCAAAGCCCCTGGCGTCACGAAGTCCGTCTCCTGCAGCCGCCGCGTCTCCACCCGTGGGTACAGTCGCAGCCCGTCCGCCGTACTAAACGACAGGAAACCACACCGCCTTACCATTGGCATCACGGCAAACCGCAGCCCGTTGCGCAAGTCCATCCACGGACGATCCCGGTCCACCTTCCGCCGCGACGTCAGGCGGGCAAAACCATAGGGGCGCAGTTCCACCTTCTCATACCGTGGCGGTAGCACCTCCGCACCCTCCAGCGTGGCGACGCCCATCCTTCCAGCCTCATTCCGCACCACACGGTAGGCGTAAGCCGCCTCCAGTTCGTTGCGCTGGCCGTCGTGCGTCATCACCGTCACCAGTTCCGTCCATGCGTCAGCCGTCTCCGTCCGTCCCGAGTCCCCCAACACCGAGAAGGCAGCATACACGCTCCGCTCCT
>ULXK01035338.1_pt1 | contig 10428 bp, 12 predicted proteins | sample 1961201 | NCBI WGS metagenome assembly ULXK01 (sample SAMEA4835836, study PRJEB28245) | human gut metagenome | biome: gut microbiome; material: fecal sample | place: Denmark | collected 2008
TGTCTGTTTTAAAGATGACTTTTCCTGCCGGAGTCAGAATCTGGCGATAACGATTCCAGAAATCCCGGTAGGTCAGACGCCGTTTGGCATGGCGCTCCTTCGGCCAGGGGTCGGAAAAATTCAGATAAATACCGTCCACTTCATTTTCGGCAAAAACTTCTGCAATTTCTTCCGCATCCATGCGGATAAAACGAAGGTTGTCGCCTTCAAAAGTTTCGCATTTTTCCAGGGCACGGACAAGAACACTGGAATATTTTTCAATTCCGATAAAATTTTTCTCCGGGTTTCTCCGGGCCATTTCAAGAATAAACTGGCCTTTTCCCATGCCAATCTCTATATAAAGAGGGTTACTGTTTCCAAAAACCCTGCCCCACTGTCCTTTTTTTTCAGTAATATTCTGAATAACGAGAGGGTTCGCGGCAATTGTTTCGCGGGAACCTTTCACATTTCGTAAACGCATGTATGTATCAACTCCTTCTCCGTAAGAATATATCATAAAATTGACTTTTTTTCTACTTTCGTTTACTATCGAAATAGGCAAAAATGAATGTTTGAGTAAAGGAGAATTTGATGAAACGATTACTAACGCTGCTTATGGTCTGGGGTTTGTGTCTGGGGCCAATACTTCCGGTTTACATGGTTTTGCAGGGCCTAAATTGAGAGACTAAAAAAGACGCTCCGGGAATGGATTTCCGGGGCGTCCATTTTTTATAGTCTTTTAGTTTTCCGGCGGAAAGTCGTCATCCTCAAGATTTAAGTCTCTGAATTCATCGACAAATTGTTCATCCACAGGAATCGGGTTGCTTTGGTATTCTTTGGTGTTGCTTAAATCCGGCTCAATATGTTTTTTCCTGAGCAGGAAATTAATCAGCTTACTGATAAGATAAGTCAGCACTGCCACAATCGGAACTCCGAGAAACATTCCGAGAGGGCCGGCCAGAGCGCCGCCTACGGTAATCGCAAAGATAATGGAAATCGGCTGGAGACCGGTGGATTTTCCGAGAATCTTTGGCCCGATAACGGAACCGTCAAGCTGCTGAATAGCCAGAATGAGGATTGCGAAAATTAATGCGGATTTCGGACTGATGATTAATAAAATCAATATACCCGGAATGGCTCCGATAAATGGTCCAAAATAAGGAATCATATTGGTAATTCCCACAATCAAACTGATAATCAGTGCATAAGGCAGTTTTAAAACAGTCATGCAGAAGAGACAGAGAAATCCGATAATTGTGGAGTCCAGAGTCTTTCCGATAATATACTGGCTGAAAATCTGGTTGCAGTCTTTTAATGTTGTAAACAGGGTGATACAAATCTCTTCCGGGAAGATAGCGTAGGCCACCCGCTTTAAGGATTTAATCAGCCGCTGCTTGCCAAAGAGCAGATAGCAGGAAATAACAAAGGCCAGTATGATATTGATAAACCAACTGATAATTGAAAGTCCGGCGCTGTACAAAAATGGAAGAACCGTATCTGACATAAATGACCGGAAAAAGTTAAACATATCCGGCATAACATTTTCGGCAGCTTCATAAATAAAGGACAAATCCAAAGTCGGAAAATATTCATCCAGGGAGTACAGCATATCCAGTGCATTTTGATATAGGGACGGGGAAATCCGCACAAGCTGGCTGATGCTGTTTATTATCTGAGGCACGATAAAAATGAATACGAGGATAATCGCGCCGATAGCAATAACATAGGCCAGAATCATAGAGAGCAGAAGGTGTCCCCGTTCAAATTTATGTTTCAGAGTTTTTTGAAAAAGAAAATTATCAATGTGTTTCACCATTGGGTTAATAAAGTAAGCAATTAAAAATGCAAGAAGAAAAGGTGAAAAAACAGACAATATATTGCCAATCTGACTTTTTGTATTCTGCCAGTTATTCGTAAAACGAAAAATCAGAAGACAGACGGCAAAAGTGGCGATTGCGTAAATACTGATGGTAAAATAAGTGTTATTGGATTGAAAACGTTTTTGACGTTTTGGCTGTTTTTGGGATTTATCCATTATTCTCGTCTCCTATCATGTGAATATTCATATGCGGGTAATCCATGGCAATATGATGCCGGTCAAAGGATTTTTTGATTTCTTCCATTAATGTATAATAAGCGTCCCAATACAACTCCGTAGGCACCCAGGCATGGATGACATACTGAATCGAACTGTCCTGATAATCCCGCACGTGAACTGCCGGCAGCGGTTCCTGAATTAAATCAGGAAAGGAACGGATGGCTTCGTGAAGCGCTTCTTTAACCCCTTCCACAGGGGCGTTGTAAGAGGCTCCGACAAAAATCTCAATCCGCCGTTGGGTTTGGGACGTATAATTAATGATCCGGCCATCGCAAACCTGACTGTTCGGCAGGAAAACGGTTTTGTTTTCCGGTGTCAGGAGCTGGGTATATATTAATCCGGTTTGGGTCACCTTTCCGGACAGGCTGTCCAGTTCAATATAGTCGCCGATACTGAAAGGCCGCGAAAAAAGAATTGTCAGTCCCCCGGCGACATTGGATAAAAGCCCTTGGACAGACAAGGAAATTGCCAGGCTGACAATGCTCAGCAATGCCACAAGGGATGTGGTTGGGATACCCAGATATTCTGTAATTATAATAATGGAAACAAAAACAAGCAGAACTTTCAGACCGCCAGTCAGAAATACCTGAATGGAACGGTCCAAAGAAAACCGTTGAATGATTTTTTTTACAATCTTCAGAATAATTTTGCTCACGATATAGCATAAAAGAGTCAGGAGCAAAATGTAACAAACCTTCTCTACGGTAAGAGAACCTATGGATAATTTTAAAACTTGAGAAATTGCATCTGTGTTCATAAGAGGGGTTATCCGGCTGAACCGGACCTTCCTTTCTATCGTTTATTTAACAACTGTTTTTATTATAGTACAAAATTATGACATGGGATACAAGTAAATCTTAAATATTTCAAAAAAATTTCTGTTGAAATTGTAAAAAGTACTTGCATATTTTTTTAAACGAGTATATAATTCTATTTGCACTGAAAAATATGCGCTTTTAGCTCAGCTGGTAGAGCACCTGACTCTTAATCAGGGTGTCCAGGGTTCGAGCCCCTGAAGGCGCATGTGAAAGCACTGTTTTTGCAGACATAAGCGCTGTGGGGACGGTGCTTTTTTCTTGCCTTGAAAAGCCGGTAAAATCAAGGCTTTCCGGAGTTTTGCCTTTTCCTGTTAAAAATAATTGTGAATGTATTTTGAATTTAGAAATGAATTTTTGATGGTTACACTTGGCTATATTTTGGTTACACTTAAATAGACAGTGCTTTTTCAATTAATAATTTCTTCTCATCTTCATCTTTTCGGTCAAAACAATAGTTCCCGAGCGTCGTTCTTTCATCGGCATGCCCGACCATTTCGCGAATGGTATTAATATTGACTTGCGCATCTAAAAGGGACGATATATAAGTTTTTCTTGCCTTGTGAGAGCTTTTTTGGATGATTCCAGCCTTCTTGCAATATTTTTTATATAAATCGTCGATGACACGGGCAAGTATTGGTTTACCAGTGATGGAAAAAATATACCCTTCACTGTCAACACCCAATTCTTTTTGGCGGGCCTTGGCGCAAGCAATGATTTCCTTTGCTGTTTCGGTTAATAGAACTTGACGGTCGCCATATTCTGTTTTCGTGTGCTCAACAATTTGATTAGTGTCACGACGCAGCATCCGTTGAATGTGTATATAATTTGGCGTTTCGATATCTTCATACCTTACGGCACACAATTCCCCGATGCGGAGCCCGGTTTGAAATTGAAAAAGAAAAGCTAATGGAGCCAATTCATAGACCTTGGTATGATTTTTAAAATCGTCCCATGCCATAGGGAAAATCAAATCAAGTTCTTCTTTTGAGAAAACCTGCGTGGCATTGGGTTTCTTTTTGGTTTTTCGAAACATCCGTTTTCCATCAATCTTGACTTGAGACATCGGATTTGATGGAATAAGGTTAATATCAACAGCGTATTCTAAAGCCTGTCTCATGATAACAGTAACATTGTAGTATTTATTTTTTGTCATATCATAATCCTGAATAAGCTTATGCGCCCACATATCCAGAGTGAGCTTATCAAGCTTTTTGATTGGAACGTCAGTAATTTCAGTGTCGAGATAATAAGTTCGCCAATCTGTATCAATACGGCTGATATAGGATTCTGCCCGGGTATGTAGCTTTTTGTATTCAAGCCATTGAGGGTAGAGCTTCCGAAGTGTCATAAAAGTACGTTGAGCAGCTTCATCGATATTTTGATAATAAGTGATGAGAGCCTCATACAATTTTTCTTCCGTGGATTTTACCACCAACTTTCTGCCAGCTTTTTGAGTAGTGTCCGATACATGAGTTCTCCAACGACCATCCTTACCTTGCCATATGCTATAAGGATGTTTTCTTGAAATTTCTTCTTTCTGTTTTTTTCTCATGGCTTCTTTCACATCGTCCAGCCTTAGTATATCATTTTCTAAAGCAAAAAGCAGTAGTTCTTTTTCGGTAAGTGCATTAAAATTGGTGAATAGATTCTTTTCTGTCATAATTCAATAATTGACAGCGGAAAAATTAGGAGGTCTCGGTGTTCTTGGTGTTTTTTGGTATCTTTGGTATGACAGGGTATTCTGGGAATTTGCCGCCGGTATGTTGCCTCCTTGTCTTATTTATCTGTATTCCTGCTTGTCGATAATGGTCTGAAAGTTCCGGCCCTTCCGTTCTTCACTCATAAGGACGGTAGAACGGTATTTTAATGTTTTATCGGAAACCCTCTTTAAAGCGTCCATATAGGTCATAGTTTCACGGCCCGGCTGTTTGATGCCTTGGGAACAGCGAAGGATATTAAAGCCGTTAGGGTACATGTGCAACCGTGCGCCTTTGATGATAGCTTTTTTCTTTCCGTTCACGGTAACGACTTTCAACCGGTTATCCGAACAGAAATCTGCATTTTTATCAGGAATTTCCATATCTGAAAGATAAGCGGTCAGATATCCGGCAATGTTATTTCCTGTGTCCTTTAAGGCTTTTACATTTGTAAAGCCATGGCCCCAGATAGTCTCAAAGACATCATTTTCAATGTACGGCGCATTTTTTGGCCATATGTATAATACATGGAGATGCCAAGCACCGCGCAATTGTGGTTCTGCTACAGCGATATATTCCGCTTTGTCATAACCGTTCTTCTTGCAGTAATACTGAAATCTCTGATTGAACCGCCTGAAATCCTCATAAAGCAGGTGCGGTCCCGCATATTGACCGCATAGGTCAGGGTACACCAGCGGACGCATCTAGTGTTAATGACATTTGTCAATACCAGTTGACGAATCCGCCGGAATGTATGCCGTAACGCCGCAGGCGTATCCTTGCGGTTTTCAGCACTGTGCTGGAATTCTTTGACCTTCCCGGAATTCGTATCATAGTACGTATCTTTTGATAGCTTTACGATGGGGGCTGAATCATTCCGGTTGGAAAGATAGCATATTTCGGTTGTGTTCCCCATGGTGGTTACGGTTACTTTCTCTTCTGGTCTTATTATTAATTCATCTGAATTTATTTTTTTTACAGTCATACTTGAACATTCCCTTCTGTTAATGTATAATCTCTATCAAGTTAATGGGGCGAAGCCGTTCCCGCTCCGCCTTTCGTCCCGCTCCTCCGGGGGAGCGGAACATCAAGACGGAACGGTCACCGCTTATCGCCCGTTTAACGCTGCTTTCGATACCGGGTTATAGCTTCCGATAATCGACGTTCGTTTGATGCTTTACGTGCCATCTGCTGACGTTGCCACAGCGAATATTCGGCCTGTATATTTTCGAAGTTACGCAAACCGATAGTACTGACCGGGATATACAAGATAATCCGGTGTGGATTAATCCACTCCACAAAAGGGGAGCAGTCAAGTCCGCGGGTCATCTGGAAGTATTGGCGTGTAACGACCAGCAATTTATAGCTGATTTCAGCAACTACACCGTTTTCTTTGATGTCAGGCCGTATACCGGCAATGGTCAGCGCGGCATATGCGAGGCCGAGATTATTGACCCCTATGTTTTCAGTGCAATATCCATTAAATTCGGACATTTCCCGAAGGATGATATCAATATCATCCAGCCGTGGCACAAGGGCCGGATTGACCTGCCGTTCGTTGGATTCGCAAAACCAGCGGTAACAAAATCGGTCGAACGCCGAAGTTCCCATTTTGGGTAGAACATTCACGGGTTTCAGCCAAAACGTTGGATTGAACTTCCTTGAATTTGGTTTAGATTTCAAAACTTTCACTCTCCGTTTCCTTTTCTTCCATCAAGAATTTGATGGATAAGCTACCGTCATAAACACTAATTTTGGCATCCAGAACGACACCGATATCTGCCAGGGCAAACCGCTCGCCGAACTCAAGCTGCCGGTCAAGCTCTTCGGCTAATCCGGCCCGGTATGGGAATACGACTTTGGCGGCCCCCAGACCTTTAACCAGAATGTCGATGTAAGTTGAGGTCAGCTTGTTTGATGGTTGTCCGTCAACATAATCGCGCGATTCGCCAATTTTTACAGTCAAGCAATTCGGTTTCCTTGAAGTTACATCATTAAGGGCCGTCAGATAGACGGTCCGAGGATTAGATTTTCCCATAATCCCCACTCCTTTCTACTACTGATAAAAATAAACGGTTTCACATATATAAGGGACAAAAATAATCGAGATTACGAAAAATTTGGAAAATTTTTTAGAAATTTTTAAGAGAGGCGGCCCCCCGCATATTCTGCACCTCTCAAAATTGAGTTACATTAATTTATGGAGTTTTTAAAAATCTCCTTCAGCCTTTTCAATGCCCGTTTATGGCGATAGGCCAACGTGGAATTAGGAATTCCGGTTTTTTCCGAATAATCGGAAAGCGTTCGTTTTTCAAAATACACCCAAACAATCAATTCCGCGTCAGCGGCAGGGAGAGCTGAGATAGCTCTCATGATTTCCCGGCGCTGTTCTTTCAGAAGGTAGATAGTCTCCGGTGTATCTTGGGCAGCAATCGTAGAGCCTATACTCTCGATAGAGACAATGCTCATATTATCTGCTTCAAACAATGCTTTCCGTCTCTGCGACTGCTTTTTTTCTCTCCAAACAGGGTCCATATAAGCACTATAGACCTCGTTTGAAACGGAAACCTTGCTACTTAAATGATTTGAATAAATTTTCAATTCTTTCATTATTCAACCCACTTTCTAACAGGGGGCATAGATAATAGCAAAATCTCTCGAAAATGAAACGTATCCTGACGTTTAAGGGTGTTTTCTGAAAGTTAGTTTTAGAACCATGCGAAAAAAGGCTCCTTTTAAGGGTTTTTAAAGGGTTTTTGAATGAAAAGTTGTTTTGTGAAAGAAGATGTGGTTTCTAACGACTTTAGGTGGGTTTTTAAAAAACAAAAAGTTGATTCATGCAAGAAGAAGCGGTTTCTAACGACTTTAGATGGGTTTTTAAAAAACAAAAAGTTGATTCATGCAAGAAGAAGCGGTTTTTAACGACTTTAGATGGGTTTTTAAAAAACAAAAAGTCGATTCATGCAAGAAGAAGCGGTTTTTAACGACTTTCAGTGGGTTCTGGATTCAAAAGCTGTTTAGAGTGAAAATAGCGTGTTTTGGGCATGTTTGATTAAATCCAAGCGTTTTTACTGGATTACGGCTAATTCTTTGAAAACATTATTAAAAAATGAATATTTATTATTTTTTTTTGAATAAAATTCACTAGAGGGCTTATAGAATAATTGAGAAAAAAGAATCTTAACAAAGAAATTTGGAAATGCGCTGGAGTTGTAAAAAAGTGATTCGGGGAAACACTCATTTTCATCCTCTTGAGCGTTCATTATATTTATGCTTCCCAAATCCCTGTCAAGTCTAAAATGCACAGGCTGCGGGCCTGGACTTGACAGGAAATTTGGAAGCAAAATAATTTATAGCCAAGAGGAACAAAGCGGCAGTATGGCTTTGCCGGTGGAGGAACCTTACACATAGTATCGGATTTGATATAGTGTAGGGGGATTAGAAAAGAAGTTTAATATTTAGATAAATAAAAAAGCCCTATCAAGATTATTTTTGATAATCCGATAAGGCTCATTTTTTGTCGCTCAAACCAAGAATGTAATCAGAAGATACCTGAAAATACTGACATATTTTAATAAGCAATTCTATGGAGATTTCGCGTTTTCCGGTTTCAAATTGAGAATAAGTGTTTTGAGCAATGTTAAGGTAGGATGCCAGTTCTCTTTGTGTTTTATCAGCATCTTCACGTAGGGCTTTAATACGTTCATAATATTTCATGACAATTCACCTCTGTGAAGATATCTTATAATAATTTCATCTGCACATTGAAAAATATCTCAAAACGAGATAACATTTGCATATAATAGTTTGAGCCGGAAACCGGGGCAATGAATTGCTGTAAAGAAAAAACCCATATCAGATTAAAAAATCATCAGATACGGACTGTATTTTATTTGAATTTTAATATGTCGTTTGATGTACTCCCTAAGATTCGTTGTTAAGTAACTGGTCTAAACTCACATTTAAAACTTTAGCAATTACTTTTAATTCAATATCAGTAACAAAACGTTGACCGGATTCAATACGCTGGATGGCATTTTTATCGATGTCCAGTCCGTTTAGTTGCAGCATATCGGCTAATTTCCTTTGTGATAAAGATTTATGCTGTTTTCGGTATTCCATTATTTTTAGACCGCAGAGATTGTTCCGGCCATCGGGTGTTTTGTTTTTATACATGGATATATACTCCTATTTAAAAATGACATTCAGTGATTGTCATATAGGAGATTATATGCTAAAATTCTATGAAAAATGACATTTAGTAAGTGTCAAAACAAAGGGGATGAATAAGAATATGGAAAAAATCTTTGACAAGATTACCAATGTATTTGAAAAAGTCACAGATATGAAAAAAACACTTGAAATCTGTTCCTATGGTTTGGAAACAGCAGGGGAAATAAAGGCTATTTCTGTAGTTGAGTTGTACAGAGATTTGCTTGACGATGTAGAGAATCAGCTGATGGAGATTATTGAACAGATGGAAAAGGAGAATTCCACAGAAGAAACTATAACCGGCATTGTAGAGTGAAAGTATTCATATAGGGATAATCAGATTAGGAATCTTTGATAAATACAGCGATATCCTCTAATCTGCAATCTAAAATATTACATAAAGTATTGAGGGTATGCGTGGAAACATTCGAATTGCTTCTGAGGCGTGAAAGCTGTCCAGCGGAAATATTGTATTTATGTATAAGTTGATATTGAGAAATGTTCTTATTTTTAAGGGTTGTCCATAACGGTTCATATGAAATCATAAAAAGTACCATCCTTTCACTTGAATGATACCCGGTTATGGACTATAATCATATTAGCCATAAATGGACAATATATTTAAGACGAGAATTCATAAGTTGTCGGAAAGAGGTTGAAAACATATGTGTAGACGAATGAGAATGATTGCTTTAGCAATAGGTTTATGTACTGTTCTGTGTTTTGGTGGATGCGGCCAGAATGATAATCATGAGAGCATGTCAAAACAGGAAAGTACTACAAGTGCGGAAACCAGCAAAAAACCAACCGGGGCCGCCAAAAATGCAAATAAAAAGAAAGCAAAGGAAACGGGTAAGAAAGCCTCGGATGAAAAGGATGATTCAACAAAGAACAGTAAGAAAACAGATACTAAGGATGAAGTGACTAAAAGTGAAACGTCAAAAAAAGTAGCTGACAATAAAAATAATTCCAGTAATAAAAATACTGGAAATAGCAGTAACAATAATAATGAGAATACATCGAACAATTCAGGTAGTGAAACGGCCTCTAAACCGTCTGAGAATCCTTCTAGTGGTGGAAGTTCTAAACCAGCTACTCCGAGTAGTAATCCAACTCCATCACCAAGTCGGGGTAGTAGTTCGGGAGGCGGTTCTTCGAGTAGCGGTAATACAACTAAGCCGAGTACTTCTCAGCCGAGTACCTCAGCGCCTAAGCCTGAGACACAGGCACCTGAAACAGAGCATAAGCATAATTGGGTAGAGCAGTCACATGTAGTTCACCATGATGCTACAGGGCATTATGAGGAGGTTATTATCTCTGAGGCGTATGATGAACCAGTGTATGGGACTGTTTGGAAGGATATCTGCAATGGTTGTGGTGCTGATATAACTAATTATATCATAGAACATGGAAAAAGTCAAATGCTTGCAGGAAATTATGCATGTGGTGGCTTTTCTACGGTGCCTTTTGATGAAGTTGTAGATTACATTCATCATGATGCAGTAACGGAGTCAAGGTGGGTAGAAGATACATCAGCATACAACGAAACAGTAGTGGACGGCTATAAATGTAGTAGTTGCGGTGCAACGATTCAATAGTCATGTCGTATTTTTAAACAATTAAA
>ULXK01019305.1_pt1 | contig 10291 bp, 6 predicted proteins | sample 1961201 | NCBI WGS metagenome assembly ULXK01 (sample SAMEA4835836, study PRJEB28245) | human gut metagenome | biome: gut microbiome; material: fecal sample | place: Denmark | collected 2008
GAAAATGATGCCAGATGTGCTGCTATTGCAGAATTAGAGTGTGGACATATGCAAGGCATTCAGCAAGGTTTGGTTTTAACATTTGGAACAGGTGTTGGTGGTGGGATTATCCTTAATGGTGAAATCTATAAAGGTCATCATTTGATTGCTGGAGAAGTCAGTGTGATTTATTCTAAAGATCCTAAACAATATCAGTCCAAAGGTTTATTTGGAGCGATTGGTAGTATTTATAATTTAGTTGACAAAATCGCAAAAGCAAAAAACAGTGAAACCCATGATGGAAAAGAAGTGTTTAACTGGATTGGAGCAGGTGACAAGATGAGTCAACAGATCTTTAAAGATTATTGTGATGAAGTTGTTTTAGAACTTCATAATATCCAATGTCTATTAGATCCTGAGCGTATTTGCATTGGTGGTGGCATTAGTGAAAATCCTTTATTCATTGCAGGCTTACAAAGAGCTTCAGATGAATTTTATCAAAGATTCCCTATTGCTTTTCCTCATGCTGAAATTGTCAAATGTCAATATTGTAATGATGCAAATATGTTAGGTGCATATTATCACTATAAGAAAACAACGATGAAAGTTTAATCTTTCATCGTTTAAGTATTTTTATATTGAGTAGGAGTTTTGCCTGTTCGCTCCTTAAAAACTTTATTGAAATGACTTTGACTTGAAAACTGTAAAATATCAGAAATTTCAGCTAATGTATAAGAAGAATTTTTAATTAAAAACTGTGCTTCTTGAACTTTCTTTTCATTGATATATTGTTTAATAGATTGACCAGTCACTTTTTTAAACTGTGTTGAGAGATAACTTGGATTCATGCCTGTTAATTGACTTAAATCATTTAATGTCATATTTTCATGAAGATGTTGAGAAATATAATTTTTACAAGACTTCACCCAATAAGGATTTTGAATATGTTTATATCGTTTGACTAAGTTTGTAAAATCAACAATAGCATCACTTATCATCTTATGGAGTTCCTGACCAGTACGACATTGATCTAGTTTATTAATATAAACATCACTTAATGTATATGCTTTAGCAATTGGAACACCAACATCAATAACACAGCGAGTAAACAAAGTCACAGCTGCAACTAATTTATATTTCATAGAGACAAGATGATTAGGTGCTAGTTCACGTCCATCTTTCATTTGCATTAATTCATTCATTAAAATACGAGCTTGTGTACTATTCTCCTGCTGAATAGAATTCATAATCTTCTTTTCATAAGAATAACTAAAATCATGTAAAGGATTTTCTCTAATCACAAAGATTTCATTTTGCATAGATTCCTCTTGTTTTAAAGGTAATGAACTTGATTTTTTATAATTCTTTTTAAGCACATTAGCATCTAATATTTCACCAGTAATGATCTGATAAACAAAAAGCAGGAAATCAACAGTTTTATAATGAACATAAGGTAAGCTAAAAAAATCATCAATAGTATATTGGGAAATCACATGATTTAAAAATGGATATTCTGATGGTTTGTCTTGAGGTGTAAGCTTCTTATTAAAGATTGGTCCAATACAAATATATGATATGTTTTCTAAAGAATAAGGAAAGAAAAGAAATGATGCATCATGATAAAAATGCATATATGTTTGATAGTCATTAATATGATTTTCTTGAATCATATCCTGAAAATAATGCTCTTCTAATTTTAGGAATGAATGAGGAGATTCTATAATCAAAAGTTCTTTTGATAATAAAAAGATGGGTAATTGAAAATGGTTATAGATAGGATTGAGTAATTGAATAAGTTCATGTTTTGTTTGTATCATAGAAATCATCCTTTCATTATTATTTTATAATGAAAAGATAGAAAAAGAAAATAAATTTTAGAAAAGAGGTAGAAATATGTTAAAAAAAGATTTTTTATGGGGTGGTGCAACTGCTGCCAATCAATTTGAAGGTGGTTATCAAGAAGGTGGTAGAGGATTGGCCACTTCTGATACAAAAACAAATGGCTCTTTAACGTGTAAGAGAAAACATAGTTTTCTTAATGAAAATAATGAGATTATTTATTTGCATGAAAGTGAATTGATTTCTCATCAGTATCAGGCAGCATTGGATCCGAATATGTATTATCCTAGTCATAAGGCAGTTGATTTTTATCACCATTATCAACAAGACATCGCACTCATGGCAGAAATGGGATTCAAATGTTATAGAATGTCAATATCTTGGACAAGAATTTTTCCTAATGGGAATGAATTCATACCAAATGAAGAGGGATTAAAATTCTATGATGATGTCTTTAATGAATGTTTAAAGTATGGAATACAACCAGTTGTGACTCTTAATCATTTTGATATGCCTGTATATTTGGCACAACATCAAGATGGATGGTTATCTAGAAATACAGTTGATTGTTTTTTGAGATATTGTCAAACAGTTTTTGAACGTTATAAAGGCAAGGTTAAATATTGGATGACATTTAATGAAATCAATTTACTCCGTGGATATGCAACATTAGGAATCCATGAAATGAATACACAAAAATATTATCAGGCTCTTCATCATCTTTTTATTGCCAGTGCAAAAGCTGTTCAATTAGGTCATCAAATTGATTCTGATAACCAAATTGGCATGATGTTAGCGAATATATTAACATATCCTGAAACTTGTAATCCCGCTGATATCGCTTTGGAATTAAATGTTTCACGTCGCTTGAAATATTTCTTTTCAGATGTCCAATGTCGAGGCTATTATCCATCATATATTCTTAAACAATGGGAAAAAGAAAATATTGAGATTATTAAGGAGTCACAAGATGATCAGATTTTAAAAGATGGCTGTGTTGATTATATTGGATTTAGTTATTATAATTCTGGTGTTGTGACAACGAGAGAAGATGCTGGAATGTCACTAGGAAATGGTGTCAATATGGCACAGAATCCTTATCTTAAAGAGAGTGAATGGAAATGGCCTATTGATCCCATTGGACTTCGTATTTCATTAAATATATTATGGGATCGCTATCAAAAACCATTGTTTATTGTTGAAAATGGGCTTGGAGCTCAAGATACAATAGATGAAGATGGATGTATTCATGATGAATATCGCATTCATTATATGCGTGATCATATAAGAGAAATGAAAAAGGCGGTTGAAGAAGATGGCGTTGATCTCATGGGTTATACGCCTTGGGGCTGTATTGATCTGGTTTCAGCTGGAACAGGTGAAATGAAAAAGAGATATGGTATGGTGTATGTTGATATGGATGATGAGGGAAAAGGAAGTTTAAAAAGAATTAGAAAAGATTCATTCTATTGGTATCAAAAAGTTATTCAAAGTCATGGTGAATGTTTGTAAAGAAGAGGGCACTCTTCTTTTTGTATAATTGTGATTTGTAAAATGGAATGATTTGTTTTAAAATATAAATAACTGAAATGATATAAGGAGATGATGTTATGAGACTTGCTATTGTATTGACTCCATGCAGAGTTAATAAGGAATAGAATGCATGGAGTAGAAATCTATCATATTAACTTTGCATCCAGGAAAATGAAACAATAAGGAGACAAGTAATATGAAAATAAATAAACAGATAGAAACAGTTTTATTAGGTTATGCAGAAGTTGATATCACACCAAACCATCCAGTTGAAATGGTTGGATTTGGTCGATTAGATGAAACTTCAAAAGGAATTCAGAGTCATCTTTATGCACAGGTTATGCTTTGGAATTATCAGGAAGATGTATGTTGCCTTATAACAATAGACCATATTGGATTTTCTAAGCATAATATCAGTGTTTTAAGAAAGAAAATAAGTCATCGATTTGGTTTTGCAGAAGAAAAAATTATGCTTTGTTTTTCACATACACATGGAGGACCTAATGATAGTCTTGAAGAAGAGTGGTCGTTGGATGTTCATTATCAAATTTGTCAAGCTATCCATCAGGCACAGACTGAATGGACTCCTGTCTATGGTGGGTGGGCTAACGCTTATAGTGATATTGGTTTGAATAGACGTAAGGATTCAAATTTTTTGGATCGACGTATTGGTATATTCAAAGTACAAGATACAGAGAAACACCATAATAAACTTATTTTATTAAGAGTGACAGCACATGCCAATGTATTGAAAGCAGATAATTATTTTATATCATCAGACTATTTTGGAGCAGTAAGAGAAACATTAAGTCAAAAGTATAAATGTCCAGTTGTGTTGATACAGGGTGCTGCTGGGAATGTTGCACCACGATATTTCTGTTCACAACTCAATCCACCTGATGCTTGTGATGATAGATTTATTCGTTCTGAAACTGCATTGCAAGATATGGCTAATGAGATATTAACTTGTGTTAAGCCAATGATTGCTCAAATATCAGTGCAGCCGATACAGCAAATTGGGATGTATACGCGTAGTATACTTCTGCATTCTGATGTACCCTCATTGAAGGAGGCTCAAAGTGTTGCACAAGAGGCTCAACAATATGCTGGTATTGATGGTCGATATTGGCTAGAAGAAGTGCAAAGGCTTAATAATGCTCATATTCATTACCAATCTGAAATGATAGAAGTTCAATATTTCTATCTAAATGAAGGATGTTTAAGCGGAGTTGCTAATGAAGTGATGTGCGAGTTCGCTTTAGAATGTATGCAAAAACTTCATAACGAATATTTTTACTTTAATGGTTATACAAATGGTTGTCTAGGTTATTTCCCTACAGAGGAAGAATTTGATCAGGGTGGATATGAGGTTTATTGGTCAATGCTCATCTTTTATATTTATCATGGTAGAGTTTATCCATTACAACGTGATTCAGCAACACAACTTATTCATTTTGTTATTAAAAATGCTTAAATCTGAAGGCTTTCATAGCCTTCTTTTTTGAAGATAAAAAAACCACCTATAAACTCAATATAAGTGGTTAATATATTATATTCTTTTATAGTTTTCTGGATTAATGAGGCTCGCTGCTTCTTGATCACAAATTACTGTAAAGTTTGGATGTAATTTTAAGATAGTAGCAGGAAGATCTTGATGAATAGGTTCATCTAAGAATCTTTTAAAAATCTCTGCTTTTTCTTTTCCATTAACAATCATAATCAAGTGGTGAACACGCATTAAACTTTTTGGTCCCATTGTTAGGGTAAATGGCTGACGAGGACGGTCTTTATATGACGGATTAACAGCTTGTTTTTCTTTGAAATCAATGCAATATGTATAACTGTCAAAAGGTGTACAACGAGGACAATTCCCACAGAAGTGGCCATCATAACCTAATCCTATAATCATAACATCTATCCCTCCAGCATGACGAATATCATTATCAAAATCTTGCCAATTATCTTGGTTCATAATATGAATACGTTCATTAGGAATGTGTGCTTCTTTAAAAAACAAATCCTGCATTTCATTCCAATTTGGACCATGTTCTTCATCTATATATGGATTTTCATCAAAGAGATAATACTGTATATCTTTAAACTTTTCTTGATCTTTAACATGAGGAATCATCATTTCATATAATATTTTTGGTGAGCGTCCAGATGTTAAAAAGATATTCACTCGTTTATCTTGCATCATGGCACCGAGTAAAATAAACATAGCACTTTCACTCATTTTCTGTTCATTTTCTTCAATAATTAATTTCATAAATAGTATTCTCCTTTATCTCGTTAATTTTAGTATACTAACTTTCTAATATGTTTTCAAGAAACTCCCATATCTCTTTGAAATAACCATCTTATCTTATTTTATATGGCTGGTTGACAAGAGAAAATATATAGATACATTTTTCATTATAAGTTATCTGTTTCTTATTGCAAATATACATACTGTTTGTTATAATAAAACCAGATGATGACTTTGAGCATGATATGGACGTTACAAGGTGTAAAAATTGGCATGACTGGAATAAACCAGTGTCTATAAAATGTTAGTGAGGTAAGGATTAGGGGGCCAATTCTTACTTTTTTGTTTATAAAGGAGGTATTTATATGGGATGCTATATTTATGTTGGAATTGCAACAAAAATCATTGTTGAAAAAAGAAGAGGTGGATATCGGGAAAGAATATTCTCAACAGATGAAATTCTTGATAAACTAGCAGGTCAGTTTAATTTAGATTTATATAATATTGCTGAAAATAGTCAAGTTGTTGGACTGGCATTAAAAGATAAGGTTATAGAGAGTTATTTATATGATTTTTTGTATGAACAGTCTTATGATTTGGAATGTGGAAAAGAAATAAGAGAGGAAATAGAAAAACTAAAAAATAAAGATGCTCATCAAATATTACAAATGTTTAAAGATTATGTCTTAGAGTATATCTATTATAATGATCAAGATTATACTCGAGAAACATATTTGGATTCAGATTTAAAGTTATACATAGAAGGTATTACTTATTTAAGTGATGGTAAGATTATGATAGAGTGTTATCAGGAGTTCTTGAGATACATCCATAGATTGATAAGAAAAGCAACAGATAATCCTATAAAAGATGCGACATATTTGACTATTGTATAATAGTCAAATATAGATAATATTCATCGTTTTTTGACATGGTTCTTACAAAGTTTAAGAACCATTTTTTTATATAATAGGAAAATAATGGTAAAAAGTTTGAAAAAATGCTTATCACAGAGAATTATTATCTGTATTTATGCTATAATGATGATACTCGTATAATGAAGGAGGGAAAAGCTGAATGGGGAAGAGTCATCTATTGATAGCAGGAAAAAACAAGGAATTATTAAAAGAGTTAGGTGATGCTTTAACAGATGATTTCTTAGTTCTTTATTGTGACCAGATTAAGAAAGCTAAAGAGATATTAAAAACAACATTATCATTATCTTTTATGATTGTGGATATAGACGATTTTGATGAAACTTTTGAGATTGCCCATTATGTAAAAAAATACCCTCGTTTAGCAACTTTACCTGTTTTTGTATTAGGCAAGGCAGATGCAAACTTAGAATCTAAATGCTTTCAATTAGGTGGAACTGATTATATCAAAAAACCTTATCAAATAGAGAAAATAGTGAACAGAGTCAAAAGCGTTTATCACATTTATGCTCATAATATTTATCGTGATTATTTTGAAAAAGATATTCTAACAAATGTTTATAATAAAGAATACTTTTTAAGTGAGGTTGAATATATTTTACAGGAAAATCCTGATAAAAAATATGATTTGATATGCTTTGATATCGATCGCTTTAAGTTAATTAATGATTTATATGGGACGGCTGGAGGAGATCGCCTATTACAGTATATAGCAAAAGTGTATTCTGATATATGTATGCAATATCACTGGATTATAGGGCGTTTGCATAATGATGTTTTTGTTATTTTGATGGAAAGAGGTTCAATGTCATATGAAGAACTTACAACCGCTGTTTCAAGGCAATTAGAATCAGTGTCAGTTAACGTTAAAATTGTTTTGAGCTTTGGAATATATCCAATTACAGATTGTCATTTATCCGCTAGTGTTATGTGTGATCGTGCACTTATGACCTCAAAAAGCATCAAGGGAAATTATGAAACAACATATAAAATATATCAGGATGTTTTAAGACAAAACATTATGGATGAACAGACGATTATTAATGAAATGGAGAATGCTTTGGTCAACCATGAGTTTGTGCCTTATTATCAACCTAAGTATAATATAGAAACAGGTAGTATTATTGGCTTTGAAGCATTAGTCAGATGGATTCATCCACAAAAAGGTATTATACCACCTAATCAATTTATACCTTTATTTGAATCTAACGGATTTATATCTCAAGTAGATTTTTGTATATGGGAACAGGTCTGTCAGGATTTACGTCGATTATTAGATAAAGGTTATTATGTTATGCCGATTTCTGTTAATGTATCAAGAATTGAATTGTATTTGAACATTAAGGAAAAACTTCTCTATTTATTAGATAAGTATAATGTCCCTATTGAACTTTTAAGACTTGAAATTACTGAGACAGCTTATACAAATAATCCAGAACAGTTGATTGAAGTTGTAGATAAGTTAAGAAAGCAAGGATTTAGCATTCTGATGGATGATTTTGGAAGTGGATACTCTTCTTTGAATATGTTAAAAGAAGTCCCTGTAGATGTTCTTAAAATAGATTTAAATTTTTTACAAGACCTTCAAACATCAGGGAAAAGTGAAAAAATACTGGAATCTGTTTTAATTATGTCTAGAAAATTAAGTTTATCCGTTATTGCTGAAGGTGTTGAAACAAAAGAACAAATAGATTTCCTGCGTTCAATAGGATGTTTAAGAGCACAAGGATATTATTACAGTCGTCCTGTCACACGACAAATGATGTTTGAGATTTATGAAGATCAATCTATAGCTAAAGGTGATACAAAAGATGAAATTGAAAGATTAATTAATATTGATGATGTCTTAAATAATATTCACAAAGTTGATGATATAGAGTGGTATAGAAGTGCAATTTTAAGGTTAGATGCCCAAATTTTTGAATTTGATTTTATTACAGGAAGCATGAGATACTATGATTCACGGCTTTCACCACAAACCGGTGAACTAAGCAAGATAGAAGTTCCTAATTATCTACAGCGTATACAAGATGGATACCATATTCATCCTGATGATGTTGAGAAAGTCATGTATATACTTTCAGGTCACAGTGATACAAAAGAAAGTATTCGAGCAAAACCATATTTTTCAGATGAAAGTTATCAATGGTATAGTGTTATTACCCATACTATTTATAATGATTATAACCAACCCATTATTGCAGTAGGGGTTATGCGTAATATATCAGAATATAAGTTAAATGAAGTTTCTTTGTTTGCTTTATCGCATATGGATACACATGACAAGCCACAAATAAGTATTAATGAAGTTTGGCAACATATCGGACAAGAAATGTTCTTTGATAGGATTTATTCAACAATACGCTATGAACAACCAACACATTTATATATGCATTACCAGCATGATTATCAATTAGAGACACCAACCTATCACCCATTGACTACTCAACAACAGCAGCAGTTAATGAGTTGTTATCAACAAAATGGTGGTATTATTATTTTACAAAAAGATGAAATTGAACAAAATCAAGAATGTTCTGCACTCAAAGAATATTTTTTGAATGGCTCTTATACAATTGTTTGTCTTCCTATTTTAAGACAGGGAGAATATGTTGGTGAGACTGTTTTGGTTTGTCATGAGAAAAGAAACTTAACCGAAAGTGAAAGAAATGTGCTTATAGAAATTGGTAAATATATAAATAGTTATATGGACTCCTATTTCTTTTCAATTCAATTGCAAGAAAAAAACGCATTATATAATGCGGTTGTAGAGAATATGTATAGTTCCATTCTGATGTTAGAGGTCACTCCAGATATGCAAACTCTTATTTATGCAAATAAGGCGTTTTATCAGTTATATGGATATGACGATGACTTACATATTCCTGATTTGGATGTCATGGAATTGCTTGTTGCAGAAGATAGACAAAAAGTCATTGATGCTTTGTTAGATTCTATCCATACAAAGGAAATTCGTACTTGTCTATATAGAGGAACTCATAGAGATGGACATATATTGAGTCTGGAAATGAGGACAAAGCATCTTGAGCAATCCTTAGAAGGTAAACATGTTGTTTTGGTTATTATTGATGATCGTTCTGCTCAAATTCATCATCAACAGGAAACAAGATTATCAGAGATGAAGTATAAGTTAGCATTTGAACAGACACATAGACGCTTATGGGATTATAATATAAAGACAAAGCAATTATATCGTTCTAAAGCAGTTCAAGAGGATACAGGGACACCTGAACTAATTGAAAATGTTCCTGAATATTTTGTTGAAAATAATTATATTCATCCTGATTATCATCAAGGATATCTAGATTTTTATAGAAAAATATCTCAAGGTGAAGATTGTGATTATTTATTTAAAGCATTGCATAAAGATGGTGTTTATAAATGGATGCATATTACTTATCATGTTCTTTTTGATGAATATGGGCAACCAGACCATGCGATTGGATTTGGTGAAGATGTTAATGAAGTTTATGCAAATAAAATCCGCATACAACAAGAACAATATTATGAAGCAATCATGTATGGGTCTAGATTGTATTATGATATTAATCTGAGTGAAAATAGCATTGTCTATAATGATCATAGAAACCTATTAGAGGATGTTAATGAATTTACATATACCCACTTTCTGGAATATATTACAGAAAAGGTTGTTTCTCCAAATGATCATCAAAAATTCTTACATGAATTTTCTAGAAAACAGTTGATGCATCTTTTTAAAGAAGGAAAAACTCTT
>ULXK01026036.1_pt1 | contig 10192 bp, 7 predicted proteins | sample 1961201 | NCBI WGS metagenome assembly ULXK01 (sample SAMEA4835836, study PRJEB28245) | human gut metagenome | biome: gut microbiome; material: fecal sample | place: Denmark | collected 2008
TCGATGTAAGGCTGGACGCGGTAACGCTTCGCCTCCTCGGGCGTCAGCGCCAAAGCGCACTCGGTCTCCTCAAAGCCGTCGGCACCCGTCGAATGCAACACATAGAGGTTCTTGCGCGAAAGCAGCTCGTTTTTGAGCGAAACCACGCGCTCGTTGAGGTGCTGGGCGCCAAGTGAACCGCCAAAGACGAGCAGCAGCGTAGCGTCCTCGGGAACGCCAAGTGCCTTGCGGCCGCGAGCGCGATCGCCTTCGATTACCGAGCGACGTACGGGGTTGCCGGTCATGAGCACGTGGTCAGGGTCACCTTCGCGCTCAAAGACCGAACGCGCTGCCGGCACCGAGATGCACACGCGGGCGGCGTGGGAGTTCATCATCTTGTTGGCCAGGCCCGGAACAGAGTTCTGCTCATGCAGCAGATACGGAACGCCTGCGCCCTTGCACCACCCCAGCAGCGGAACCTCGACATAGGCACCAAAACCGACGGCAGCATCGGGCTTGCCGACCTTTGAGAAATGACTGGCGAGCGCACGTTTGGCCTTGTTGACACGCCACAGCGAGGTCAGCGCCGTCCAAGGACGGGAGCGGTCGAAGCCCGTGACCGTAATGGGCACAAAATCAAACCCAGCCTCGGGGACCAGACGACCCTCGAGCTTGCGCGACTGGCCCACGAACACAACGTGGTGGCCACGGTCACGCAGTTCTTCGGCCAAGGCGAGCGCGGGGTTGATGTGTCCTGCCGTGCCGCCGGCTGCAATAGCAACGGTCATTTTATCGGTCATGGTAGTCCCTTCGTACACGCGGTCCCTGGTCGTCGGTACGCAGACGCGCCGACGGGTCCGAGTTCAAATCGATTCGATTATATCCGCCGCCCGCGTTGCGAGGGCTGGGGCGCTGCGAACGACCTTGCGGAGCCATTCGCGGGCGTGGACGAGCTGCCGGCTCGGATGCAGAACCATCCAGAACGGTAAAGCCGCTACGCGAAGGTCGTTCACCGCGCACATGGGCTACGCCGGCGGTGCTCTCGTCCATAACGGCAAAGCTCTCACGGCGGCGGTCATACTCATCGCGGCGGGCGCTCTCGTACGAAACGCGCAGGATCAACCCGGCAAGCATAAGCGACACAATAATCGACGAACCACCGTAGCTAATAAACGGCAACGGTTTGCCCGTCATGGGAAACACGTTGAGGATGCCCAGCGCGTTAATCAAAAACTGCACTGCGAGAATGACCGCGGAGCCAGACGCCATGAGCGCGCCCCGACGATCGGTCGCCTGCTCGGCAATGCGAAACGCCGAGTAGATCAGCATCGCAAACACCAAGAAGAACAGCACGGTTCCGACAAAGCCGACTTCCTCGCCAATGATGGCCAGGATGTAGTCGTTGTGCGCCTCGGGCAGATACGAGTACTTCATGGTTGAGTTGCCGATGCCACGGCCGAACAGACCGCCCGAGGCAAAGGCCATGATGGCAAGCGTGGCCTGATAGCCGTCACCATACTCGTCGGCCCAAGGGTTCAAGGCAACCTGAATACGCACCATACGGTACGGCTCTGCGACAAGTGCAATCACGATCACGAGAATGCCGAAGATTAGCACGCCGATGATAAATCTGGGGTCGAGACCCGCAAACAACGCCATGCACATGAGGGTCAACAGGATGATCAGGACAGTACCGAAATCGGGCTGGATAAAGATCAGAAAGAGCGAAATGCCCAGGTAGATGCCCATCTTGCGAAGGAATTCGTTGATGTTGCCACCGGGCGAAAAGAAGCGATCAAGCATGATGGCCGAATACGCAATGGCAAATGGCTTTAAAAACTCGGAAGGCTGGAACTGAATACCGGCGATGTTGAGCCAGCGCGTGGCGCCACGGCTGCCGCTGCCCACCAAGAACACCAGAAGCAGTAGCCCTATCATGCCGATGAGGAAGATCCTGAGCACATCCTCCCCAAACCAGCTGTCCGGCAAAACGCGCACGATGGCAATCAGCGCCAGAACACCGACCACGGCAAACGCGGCCTGTCGACCCAGAAAAAACGTCGCCGAGCCATTCTCGTGCAGCGCCTCGACCGAAGACGCCGAGTACACCATCAGCAGGCCAAAACATACCAAGGTAAACAGGCAGGCCATGAATATCAAACGGGGGCGCATGATACGGGCGGGAACGCCGGCAATATAGCGTTCGCTAAACGACTGCCCACCGCGGCTGGAACGCGGTGTGGTGCGACGTGAGGAAGCACGGTCCGAGTCGGGCCTCCTCATACCTTGTCGGGGGCTCTCCTCTCTCACCGCAACCCCTATTCCATTTGTGATTTCGCTGTAGCGGCAAGCTGAGCCACGTAGTCCTTAAACACGCGGCCGCGCTCCTCATAGCCCGAGAACTCATCGAACGAAGAGCAGGCAGGAGAAAGTAAGATCACATCGCCACGGCTCGAAAGCGAACGGGCAACGTCCACGGCGTCGCGCAGGTCATCCGCCTGGGCGATATCCACATCGCCATCGACATCAGCCTCGTCCATAGCGACGGTGAAGCGCTCGCGCGCATCGCCAAAGCAGACGACCGAGCGCACGTTGTCCATAACGACGCGCGCGAAGTCCGTGAGCGGCGTGCCCTTATCGTGGCCGCCGAGCAGCAAGATCACGTCGTCATCGGGAAATGCCGTCAGTGCCTTCTCGACCGCATCGGTGTTGGTCGCCTTGGAATCGTTGACGTAGCGCACGCCGTCAATCTCGCCACATGGCTCCACGCGGTGCTCGAGCGGCTGGAACGAGGCAAGACCGCGGCAGACACCATCGACATCGGCACCGACCGCCAAGGCAGCCGTGGCAGCGCACAGGGTATTGATAACATTGTGATGGCCCGAGATCTTGAGCTCGGATGTAGCGATGAGCGGGGTCTCGACGCCTTTCAGACGCACGATCATCTTGCCATCGCGCACAAAGGCGGCATCCTCGCCCTCAGGCTCGTCAAAGGCAACCTTGCAGATGCGACGACCCGGCGTGTAGATGTACTCATCGAACTCGTGAATGCCGGCGTCTTCGACGTCGACAACCACCAGATCGTCATCGACCATATTGTCAAACAGTTTGACCTTGGCAAGCGCATAGTTCTTATGGCTCTTATGCCAGCCCAAGTGGTCGGGAGTGATGTTGAGCAGCACCGCCACGCGGGGGTGGAGCTCGGTGGTCGTAGCAATCTGATAGCTCGAGAGCTCAGCCACAAACCACTCGTTGTGGGCTCGGCCGTCAATCTCGTTGACCGGCGGCTCGCCGATGTTGCCGACAGCAACGCTGGCCTCGCCGGCAGCCTTGAGCAGATAATCAGTCAGCGACGTGGTAGTTGTCTTGCCGTTGGTGCCCGTGATGGCAATCCAATTTTGGGGAGACAAGCGATAGGCAAACTCGGGCTCGCCCATAATCTGAGCGGCATGCTCACGCCCCGCCTTAAAGAAGGACGAGAACTCCGAAATACCCGGGCATGTCACGCACACGTCATAGGCGCCCTCGACCTGTTCGGCCCCATAGACAAACGACGCACCAGCAGCCTCGAGCGCACGCGTGGCGTCATTGGGCTCAGAGGTGCCGCCGCCATACACGGTAACGGCGCTTACGCGCTCGGGATGTGCCAGCGCCCAGCGGGCGACATCGAGACCGGATTTGCCCTGACCCAAAACGAGCAGGCTAAAGACATCAGCAAGAGGCATGAAAGACCACTATCCCAACTGGAAGAACAAAGCAAGGCCAACGGCACCAAAGGCCGCAGCGATAATCCAAAAACGGATGACGACCTTGGTCTCGGCCCAGCCCTTCTTTTCGAAATGATGATGGATGGGCGCCATAAGGAAGACGCGCTCGTGCGTAAAGTGGAAGTAGACAACCTGAATCATGACCGACAGGGTCTCAACGATAAACAGGCCGCCGATGATGAGGGAGACGACCTCGGTGTTGGTCATGATGGACGTGCAGGCAAACGCGGCGCCCAGGGCAAGCGAGCCGGTATCGCCCATAAAGATGCTCGCCGGATAGCAGTTGAACCACAGAAAGCCCAAGCAGGCACCGGCACACGCGGTGCAGAAGATGGACAGGTTCACGTCTCCGTGCAAAAACGCCATGGCAGCCATGGCGAGCATGGCGATCATGGAGGTGCCGCCAGCAAGACCGTCAAGGCCATCGGTCAGGTTCACGGCATTAGAAAGACCGGCGATCATCAGCCAGCAAAAGACAATGTAGAGCCACGGGAACGAAAGGCCGCAGATGGTGGTCGAAAGAACACCGAGGTCAATCGTCAGGCCGCCGGGAAAACGAATCTCGGGGGCGACGCCGCACCAGTTGACGGCAAGTACCGTAAAGGTGACACAGATAATGGTTAGGCCGATCATCTTGGCATGAGGCGTCAGACCGAGCGAGCGCCCGTGCGTAACGGAGGTCAGGTCGTCGATCAGGCCCAGCACGCCGGTCGCCAGCGTGGCGAGCAGCACGAGCACGAGCTCGGTGGTGAGCTTGCCCATCAGCAGGCAGGTCAGCGAGATCGCGACGAGGATGACAACGCCACCCATGGTGGGCGTTCCCTGCTTAACCAAATGACGCTTGGGGCCGTCGGCACGAACCTGCTGGCCGATACCCTCGACCTTGAGCAGCTTGATCCACCACGGCATGAGCAGCAGCGCAATGGCAGCGGCGATGCCAAGCCCCAAAAAAGCCTGATACGTTGGATACGAGGGATTGCCGAACATGGGCTAGCACACACCTTCCACAAAGCGGTCGAGCTCAACAAAACGGGAACCCTTGACCAGTACAACATCATGTTTTTCAAGCGCGCCGCCCATGCGGTCGAGCACCTGCTGATAATCGGAGAACACCTGGATGCGGTCCTCGTCCATGCCCATCATGCGCGCGGCATCGGCCATAAGCTGGGCCAGCTCACCACCCACGCACGCCAGCATGTCGAGCTTCTTGGCGGCGGCATAGGCGCCCACGAGCTCATGCATGCGAGGAGCCTCATCGCCCATCTCGCCCATCTCGCCCAGGATCGCCATGCGAGACCCCGTGCACGAAAGCGAGCACAGTAGATCGAGGCCAGCAGCCATGGATTCGGCACTGGCGTTATAGGAATCGTCGATGACGCGGGCACCGCTCTTGGCGCGCTTGATCTCCTGGCGGTGACCGGTGATCGTGAGGCCCCTAAAAGCAGCATCGATCTGCTCGGGCGTCACGCCCAGGCGATAGGAAACCGCGGCGGCCTTAACGGCATTAGGAACGGACTGCACGCCGGGGATGGCAAGCATGGTATCGATCGTCTCACCCTGGCCAAAATCGAGCGTAAAGACCGGACGTCCCTCGTCATCAACACGAATGTCGCGGGCACGGACCTCATCGTCGTCCGAGACGCCGGCCAGCATCACGTCGATACCAGCAGGCTGGGCGAACGTATCGCGAATGAACGGCGTAAAGTCGTCCTCGCCACCCAAAACCAGCAGCGGCAAATAGTCGCCGGCGGCGCACATACCCTGGACGATCTCGGACTTGGCGCGGGCGATGTTCTCGCGGCTGCCCAAAATACCGATATGAGAGGTGCCGATCTTGCTCACGATGGCAAAGTTGGGATTGGCGGACTGGGAAAGGCGCTCGATCTCGTGGAAATGGTTCATGCCCATCTCGAGCACCAGGACCTCGGTATCGGCCGGAGCGGAAAGCACCGTGAGCGGCATGCCGATCAGGTTATTGAAATTGCCCTTGGTGGCCCAGACACGATAGCGCTTGGCGAGCACAGCGGCTAGCACGTCCTTGGTCGTCGTCTTGCCGATGGAACCGGTAATGCCAACGACCAGGCAGCCAAGCTCCAGGCGATACGCGTGCGCCAAACGCAGCAGAAACTCCTCGGGATCATCGGTCAGCAGGATGGCGCATCCTTTGTCCTGCGCCAGCGAGACCAGCTCGGCCTCGGGCTCACGCGTCATCACGACGGCGCCGGCACCCGACTGGACGGCACGGGAAGCAAAATCATTGCCGTCGACGTTTTCACCGGGAAAGGCGACGAAAATTGTCCCTTCCTCGACCTGGCGCGAGTCGATAACGCACCCGCGGCATACCCGATCGGCTTCTCCCGTCACGGTTCGGGCCCCTGTTGCGGCCACGAGGTTGTTGACGGCGATCTCTATCATTGCAGCTCCCCTGTAAACCTAATAATGCTATCGGCGTATTGTATCCCAGCGCCGCGCATGCGTGGTGCAGGGCATGTGAACACCCCTCATATGGGACAACAAACCACGCCCCAAAGATTGTAACCCCCTACTTCGTGCGCGGGATACCCAGCACGTCGAGCGCGTTGGCCATAATGGACTGGAACGGCACCGCAGCGGCATCTGAGCCGCTCGGCGTTCCGTCGAGCGTGATATAGCACAGCACCTTGGGCGATTGTGCCGGTGCAAAGCCCATAAAGGACGACATGTAGTTCTCCTTGAGGTAGCCGCCGTTCTCGTCGGCTCGTTCGGCCGTACCGGTCTTACCCGCCACGTCATAGCCGTCAACCGCGCCGCCAACGCCCGTTCCCTCGGACACGACCGTCTGCATGCACGATGTCACCTGGGATGCGGCGTCCTCCGAAATCGCGCGCTCGCCTTCGCCCCAGTCCTTCTCGTCGCCTTTGCTGGACTTATAGAAGTGCGGGGTCATCATCACGCCGCCGTTGGCGATGCCGCCCACGGCACGTGCGATCTCAATCGGCGAGACGGACAGCGCCTGTCCAAAGCTCATCGAACCCAGCGTGGCGCCGTCATACTGGTCACGCTCCTTGACGATGCCCAGGCTCTCGCCCGGAAAATCGACACCGGAGCTGTGACCTATGCCCCACTTGTCCACATAGGCGGCAAAGTCATCCGCACCGATCTTGCGCCCCACCAGGACAAAGCCCACGTTGGACGAACGGCGCATCATCTCGCGCACATCCATGGTCATGGCATAGTCGCGCTTGTCGGCATCGGTGACGGTATCGTCACCCACCTTGATGCTCGCCGGCACCTCAAACGACGTACTCGATCGCACGACGCCCAAGTCGAAGCCGGCGCCCGCCACGAGCGTCTTAAAGACCGAGCCGGGCTCGTAGGCGTCGGTGACCAGGCGCAAGTTCATATCCTCGGTCTTGGCGTTTTCCAGATCGGTCTGGTCGTAGGTCGGGTACGAGCAGGCGGCGAGAATTTCACCAGTCGTGGGGTCGGTGACCAAAGCCGAGCCGTTCTTGGCCTTTGTCTTCTCGACAGCCTCCGCCAAAGCATCCTCAGCCGCTCGCTGCATATTGACGTCGAGCGTCGTCACGATGTCAACGCCGTCGACCGCAGCCACCTTTTTATAGGCACCGCCCGCGATATAGCTGCCGTCCCTCGCGCGCTCGCGCACGAGGGTACCATTCGTGCCGGTCAGAAGCTTGTTGTATTGCTTTTCGAGACCCGTCAAGCCGTCGTTGTCTACATTCACTACACCCAGCACCTGCGATGCCAGATTGCCGTATGGATATACGCGCTTCATGGCCTGCTCAAAAAGCACGCCGGGCAGGTTCTTCTTCTCCAGCGCCGCAGCATCGTCTTCGTCCACTTGGCGCTTGATATACACCCAGGTGCCATCGGACTCGACGAGCTTGCGGCAGGTCTTTTTATCGATTCCAGTTGCCTTGACCAGCGCCGACACCGTCTTGTCAACATCCTCGACAAGCTGCGGGTTCACGGCGATGTTGCGACATTCGACCGACGACGCCAGCACGTTACCGTTGCGGTCGTAGATGGTGCCGCGTTTGGCATAGAGGGTCTGTGCAAGCAGGCGGCGCGCATCGGCACGCTCGCGCAGTTTATCGGCTTCGACAATTTGATAGTCGGCAAGGCGAAAGACGCCCAAGCCCAAACCAAGCCCGATGAAGCCCATGATGGCTTTGCGGCGAGGCAGAGGCGTGCCTGTGAGCCATTCGGTCGACGAACTCTTGCGCGACCTGGTGTTATGCATTTGAGGGCCGTCCGAGCCGCGAAGTCGCGACGCCGGGTCGTTGCCACGGGACTGCCCGGCGTTGTAAGATTGCCGACCCGTTCCTTGATAACCAGAACGTCCCCGCGACGAGGGACGTCCAGAACCGCGGCCCCCATCGGAACCGCGGCGATAGTCATTTGTCATACTCAGCTACCGTCTTGCTACTGAGCGGTCGCGGTCGCGTTGGCGCCCGCGGCTGCATCCTGCGAAAAGTCAAGTGTAACGCTCTCGCTGGGCTCCACCATGCCATAAGCGCCCGCAAGGTCGCGAATGCGCGTGTCGGCGCCATAGACCGAATGCATGACCTCCAGGTCGGAGCTCTCATCGGTCGCTTTTTCGAGCGTGTTGGTAAGCTCGGCGTTGCTGTTGAGCACCTGGGCCGTAACGCCGGCGAGCGCCACGCGGGCGACGCCGATCGTCATGAAGATAGCCGCAATGATGCAAAACGTTTTAAGAACGCTCATGAAAACCGGGCTTACCGCCTGGTTTGCCTGACGGCCCGCGCCCGTGTAGACATCAAAGCGCGGCGTGCGCTGCTCACGGGGAGCAACGGGGGCCTGCGGCGTCTCACGATAGGCGGGCATGGCGTTCATATCATAGGCGAGTGCTGCGCTTGAAGTGTTGTAGCCCATGATATGCCGCCTCCCATCCCGAGTACGTTGGTAGTGTGTTTAAGCTTCGTTTATGGTGCGAGCGGGAGGTCCAATATCGCGCGGTCGCGCCTACAGACGCTGCGCCACGCGGATTTTGGCTGATCTCGCCCGAGGGTTGCGCTCAACCTCATCAGGCTGGGCAACCAAGGGTTTGCGGGTGATGACCTTGAGTATCGGCACGTTGCCGCACACGCACACCGGAATCTCCGGCGGACACGTGCACCCCTGGCTCATCTCCTTAAAGTGGTTCTTTACGATACGGTCCTCGAGCGAGTGATACGAGATGACGCAGATACGTCCGCCCGGGTTGAGCCACCTGGTGGCGGCATCAAGCCCTCGTTCGAGCACATCGAGCTCGTGATTGACCTCGATGCGAATGGCCTGGAAACTTTTCTTGGCCGGGTGTCCACCATGCCGACGAGCGGCAGCCGGGATACCCGCCTTGATGATCTCGACAAATTGGCCGGTGGTTTCGATCGGTTCTTGCTCGCGGCGGCGCACGATCTCGCGCGCGATCTGCGAGGCGAACTTCTCTTCGCCGTAGACGCGTAGAATCCGGGCGAGGTCGTGTTCGTTATAGGTGTTGATGACCTCAGCTGCGTTTAAGGTGTTATTACCCGGATCCATCCGCATGTCCAATGGGGCGTCCTCGTTATACGAAAAGCCCCTGCCAGGGATATCGAGTTGCGGTGACGAAACGCCCAAATCGAACAGGAAGCCATCGACCCCGGGCACCTCGGCCGAGCAAAGCAGCTCGTCCAAGTCGCCGAAGTTGCCCTTCAGCAGCTGGTGCGGAACGCCGGGAACCTCGCGGTCCAGACGGGCGCCAGCGGCCTCGAGGGCCATGTCGTCCTGATCGACGCCGAGCAAAAGGCCCGTCTCCCCCACCTGCGCGGCCATCTTTACCGAATGGCCGGCACCGCCAAGGGTGCAATCGCAGACAACGGAGCCGCTCTTTAGCCGCAACGACTCAAGCACTTCGCCGAGCATGACAGGTTCATGCCGATATTCTTGTGTCAAGATCCCACGCTCCATCCGTTACCCGTGCCTTGCCCTTACGAGAAGAAGAGGTCCAGCAGAGCCTCATCGTCATCGTCCTCATCGGCCGCGGCGCGATCCCAAACCTCAAGGTGGTCGTAGTTGCCCACAACCGTGACCTCGCGGTCGAGGTTCGCCTGCTTGCGGAGAGACTCGGAAAGACCGATACGACCGGCGCTGTCCACGTCCATCGACGTGGTGCGCTTGTTGATCGCCCTCATGAGCTTCTGGTCATTAATGTCACGCGGGTTAAAACCCTCGTGGCCCTCACGACCCGCGAAGAGTCCTTCGACCCACTTATCGAAGGCCTCGGCAGAGAATACGTACAGAGCATCGACATCCAGGGCTTTGAACACGCGAACGTGCTCTCCAAGCTCCTCGCGAAGGGGTGCAGGCAGGGACAGACGACCTTTTGCATCGAGATTGCGCTCGTATGCACCAGTCATTCCCATGTGCGCCCTCCCCTCGGTTACTCAGATGGCACGTACGCG
>ULXK01015460.1_pt1 | contig 10183 bp, 8 predicted proteins | sample 1961201 | NCBI WGS metagenome assembly ULXK01 (sample SAMEA4835836, study PRJEB28245) | human gut metagenome | biome: gut microbiome; material: fecal sample | place: Denmark | collected 2008
GGGCCGATCCCCACCATCTCCGGCTGAAGGCCGTGCATAAATTCCAGGTCCTCCGCTATATGGGCCGTGGTCTGATACGGTGAGCCTGCCATGATTCCGCAGCCTGTCTGGTAGCCAATGGCCTTCAGGTTATGCAGACATTCCTTCCTGTACTCAGAAGACATCTGAGGCGGATGGAGACTGGCATAATGGCACGGATTGGCTGTTTCATGGCGAAGCAGATAGCGGTCTGCACCCGCATCAAACCAGCGCTTATAGGTATCGTACCCTCTTTCACCCACAGAAAGTGTGACCGCACAATCCGGGTACTGCTTTTTCATGCGCTCCACCAGATAGGCAATCTTCTCATCCGTAAACCACGGATCCTCGCCGCCCTGAAGCACAAAGGTCCGAAATCCCAGCCCATAGCCAATGCTGCAGCACTCCATAATCTGCTCCGGTGACAGCCTGTATCGGGAAGCCTTTTGGTTGCTTCTCCTGATACCGCAATAGTAGCAGTCGTTTTTACAATAATTGCTAAACTCCATAAGCCCCCGGACATATATCTTGTTTCCGTAATTAGCAAGGGCTGCCTCCCTGGCCTTTTCGTACAGATATGAGTCCTCCTCCCCTATGTTATCCAGCAGGAAACTAAATTCCTCCCTGGAAAGCACATGAGACTTGGCCAGTTTATCCACCAGCGTAATCACCCGCTCCATCATGCACCTCTTTCCATTCTTTCTTTCAGTCCCAAAGGCAGGACACAGGTATACGTCCTGTTCCTTAAGGTTAACGGATACAGCCTGACCTCCACCCCAAACGCCTCATTGAGATGTTCCTCGCTCAGTATCTCATCCGTTGGTCCGAACAGGGTGGTCCCATGGGCGGTGAGCAGCAGGGCTTTCTGGGAAATGGACAAAGCGTGTTCCGGATAATGGGTGTTCACAACAGCGGATATATGCTTTTCCCTGCACAGGCGTTCAATGGCCTCCAGCACAATAAGCTGGTTCCTGAAGTCCAGGTTGGATTCCGGCTCATCCAACACCAGAATGGATGGATTTGCAGCCAGCGCCCTGGCAATAAGCACCATCTGCAGTTCTCCGCCGCTGATGTGGCTGCATAGCTTACCCTTAAGATATCCTATTCCAATCTCTTCCATACAGGCCTCTGCTATTTCCCAGTCCCTCTTTTTAGGCTGTCTGAAGGTGCCCAGATGGGCATTTCTTCCTAAAATCACCATCTCCTGCGTGCTGTAGGCAAAGGCCGACGCCTTTGCCTGGGGTACGTACCCAATCTTCTGCCACAGCTGGTTATATGGGATGTCTTTTATGTTGACGCCGTCCACAAAGGTGCCTCCTGTGTTCCACTCCAGAAGTCCCAGCATACATTTAAGCAAAGTGGTCTTTCCTGCGCCGTTGGCTCCCAGGACAGACAGCACCTGGGGTTCATCCAGGGAGAAGTTTACATTTTTTAATATACATTCATGGGAGGAATAGCCGAATCCTCCGTCCCTTACCTCAAATATCATAAACGGATACCTCCTGTCTTTCTGAGGAGCAGTATGAAACAGGGCGCTCCTATAAGAGATGTCAATATTGATACAGGTATTTCCGTAGCCATGACCGACCTGGCCGCGGTATCAATTATGAGCATAAACAGGGCTCCCGATGCCATACTGGCGGGAACCACTGATCGGTTGTCATTTCCGAATATCATGCGCACCATGTGGGGAATGAGAAGTCCTATCCAGCCAATCTGTCCGCACATGGAAACAACAGCCGCGGTCACCATGGCTGCCCCCAGAATCACCAGGCTGCGGATTCTCTTTACCGGAATGCCCAGGGACTTTGCCTCGTCCTCAGGAAGCGACATGGTATTAAGCTTCCATCTCAAAAGGAACAAAAGCAGGCTTCCTGCAAGGATAAAAGGCGCCCCCATAATAAGAGTGGTCCTGGTGGTGGATGCCATGCTTCCCATAAGCCAGTATGTAATGGAAGGAAGTACGTCCTGGGGATCCGCCGCATACTTCACCAGAGATACCAGGGCGGAAAACAGGGAGCTGACCACCATGCCTGCCAGTATAACCATCAGCGGAGGAATGGTGCCCCTTACCTGGGCCACGCTCCAGGCCATGAGCACGGCCGCAACTCCTGTAATCATGGCAAGGGTCTGTATGCCGAAGGCCGGAAGACCTAACAGAATACCCAGGACAGCCCCAAAGGAAGCGCCATTGGCAGCTCCCAGTGTATCCGGGGTAGCCAGGGGATTGGCAAATAATCCCTGAAATGCCGCCCCCGCAGCCGCCAGCCCCGCCCCGGACAAAAGGGCCAGCACCACCCTTGGAAAACGGATATTGGATATGACCGTCCTCACCTGTCCCGACACCTGGACATCCGGGAAGGAACCAGGTATCAGCACAGCCGCCAGCTCCTTGGGAGCAATGGTAAACCGGCCGATTGCCATGGCCGCGGCCGCGGCTGCAAAAATTACTGCCAGGGAACCCAGGGTCCAGTACCGGTTCCAGCTTCGTTTACTTCCATTCATACGTTTATTCCACCCTCATATCATTCCGGCTTTGTGCATTAACGCCTATTTCTTATATCCGGCCGCTGCCTCACGGCCAGGATGGTACATTCTCTGTACCTGCTCTCCGCTTAAATCCACGCCGTATAGTTCCTTATAATAATCCTTTACCTCCTGGGTCATGTCTACATCCGAAAACAGGTCCGGATATACCTGTTTTGCCATCCACAAAAGCGTCATGGGCGTATCCGTGCTGGGCGTATAACTTCTGTAGGTGCCGAGAGGAAGTTTATATACATTCTTGTCCTGTACCGCCTTTACCGGACTCCAGTCGTCCTGTCCAACCGCATTTTCATAGAGGTCCTCAGGCTGGACCGGGGTAAAATTAGTGATAAAAATAATATCCGGATTCCATTCATAGACCTGTTCCATGTTGATAACCGCATTGGAATTCTCAGCCGCCACACCTTCCGCCACATTGCGGCCTCCCACTGCGTCGCACCAGAACTGGCCGAAAAATTTCTTACCCGAGGTCACCATGGTGGTATCACTGTAATTAAACAGGAACAGGATATCCTTCTTTTCCTCATCCTTTAAACCGGACACCTTATTCTGGATATCCTCATATATGTTCTGGCTGTACCGGGAGACCTGCTCCGCCGTATCACCCTTTTCCGGGAAAATCTGGCTCAGCAGGCTAATCCACTGGTCGTAAGTCTCTATGCTGTCGTAATTCCATTTATTTACAGATACCGCAACTGCCGCAAACCCGGCAGAGCGCAGCGCCTCCCCGATTTCCTTGCTGCCCGCATTATAAAATACCACATCCGGCTCCAGTTTCATGAGCTCTTCCATGTTGATATCACTGCCGTTCATAAAATCCGTGCTGGCATTCAGGATGTCGGGAAACAGCTCTCCCAGAAGCCCTGTCCTGGCGGCGCTCATGCTGGCCGGCGCCATACCCACGATTTTCTCCCCGGATCCCAGGAACACCGTGATGATGGAGGGGAGGGGAAGGATATCCGTTACCACCACACGGTTCACTTCCCTGGGTATTTCAACCTGGCTGCCCGCATGGTCTGTTATAATAACAGTGCCGCCGGATTGGGATGTGTCTGGTTCCCCGGCGGAGTCTTCCCGGCTTTTTGTCTTCTCTTTCGGTTCCTTTTCCGCCTGCTGCCGGCCGGTGTCTGCGGCCCGGCTTGACGCAGCCGGTGTTTCTGATGCCCCGGCCTGGCAGCCTGTTAATCCGGCGGCCCCAAGGCACACGCTTAAAATGATTGCTGTTAACTTTTTCATAATACTCTTCCTCTCCTTACAACCCTTTATTTTTACCCTTTGTGTATCACCTGTATTTATACCTGTTTACCCTTAAACCGAATCATCCAGAGCGCACACAAAGGGCCTCATAATACTGTGATACATTCTGCCGGAACATGCCTCATGGGGAAAATCCACAAACACAATATTCCTGTGGGCAGAACACACCTGGCGGTACAGGGGATCGGCCACCACAACCGTACTTTCCGCTATTGCGCGGATAACTTCATCCTCATCCCAGTCAATGATGTCTCCCTCCAGAGCAAGAGCCTTCTCCCCCTCTGTGGGGCAAAGCACGGTTACCTGGTCCGCGCCCCACTCCTCCCGCAGACAGCACCGCAGGGAACCGGCTATGACCTGTTCCCCAATGATAAGAACCTTTCTGCCGGATAAATCCTCAGGCAGACCGGCAAGCCCCAAATCAGGCCGGATGCTCGCGGCTGCATCCCATGAGGGCACATACCCGGCACCATCAAACAGGCTTTGGTTTTCACCGGTCAGCGCCGCCTGCCGGATGCATTCTGCCAGACGCCCGGATGTTCTCCTGCCCACAGGTGTTCCCACCACCCAGGGCGTTCCGTACATCTTCTTTAGCTCTGCGGCCGCCGGAAGTCCCACTGCCGATACCACCAGATTTACGTCGGCCAGACCCGCCAGCCGCAGTTCATCCAGGCCGCTTTCCATGGCCCAGCATCCCACGGTCTCCATTCCATGGCTTCTGAGAAAATCCTTTAATCTAGCTGTGTTTCCCGTAAGGGAAAAATCCAGCGGAGAGACTCCCAGTATATTAACTTTCAGGGCTGCCGGCCTGTCCGCCTTAATCCCGGGCGGGCAGAACCGTTTCACAATCCACCTCAGAGCCTCCCCTGCCCCGCGGACATAGGAATGCATTCCATTGGTGGCAATACCAAACGTGGGGATTCCGGTCTTATTTTCAATCATTCTGGCAATCCCCTTAAAGTCAGTTCCCATCATCATGGGAATAGGGGTTCCCCCAATGCATATAAATGCCGGACAAAGATTCAGCGCTGCGTCCACAATATCCCGCACCAGCTTTTCATCGTCCCCCATGACTGCTTCCAGCTCCGACAGGGCTGAGATATACACCATACTGTCCATGGAGTACCACCTTGGCTCATCATGGGTGGTGTAGGTGGAATTGCAGCCTGAGGCATCATGCATCACAGTCATCCCGCCCAGCTCATATAAGGCTGAGCAGATTCCTGATATATCCGCCGCGTATACCGGCAGAATCCGGTTTGTCCGTTTCAACAGCAGCACCCCCATCCCTTTACCTGTATCAGTTTTTCCGTATCCTTTTCTTCCCCGGCAGCTTCTTCCATCATGGCGGCCAGCTCCAGGATACCGCCGTACCCGTACAGTCCTCCGTCCTCCACCATATTTACAAAATGAGAAGTCCCTGTAAAGTAGGCTGCCTTCTGCCCGATTGCCAGCACCTTTCCTCCCGCCTCCCGGCACCATGTCCTGGGCAGAACCGCCATCTTGTGGTATACCGTGGGACAGAGCAGCATCCGGGGACATTGCTTCTTAAGCCAGGCAAAGGTATCCTCTTCTTCCGGCGATATGGTATCCGCATAAATACGTTCCACCCGGAAACCGCATTTGACAAGCAGCTTCGCCATGCCAAAGGGCCTGGAAGATGCCGTATAGTCAATGGCCACAGACCACCCCGCAAGCTCTCCCGCAAGCGTTTCCAGGGCCGTCTCTGCCTTCTGCCATAGCTGATCCATCTCTACTTCTTTCCAGATGGAGTCAAAATCCAGTTCCAGCAAATCCGACAGACATTTCCAGTGTTCCCTTATCTGTTCCCAGTCATAGCTCACCGGCAGATAGACCCATTCCTGTCCCAGGCGCCCGCAAAGCTCTTTCGCCGCAGGCCGCCCCAGAGGATTCGTCACCAGATTGAGCTTTGATGAGGCCATGGTCTCATATTCCCGGAAATCACGGCAGGTACATATATCCTTAATATTAAATCCATTTTTTTCCAAGATATTATAAAGCTCTGAACTTTTCCGCAGAGCCAGATTATTGCCGATGACATTTACCTGCTTCGTACACATATCAGCAGGTTTTAAAAGGGAATACAGCTGTTTTCTCATAAAAGGGTCCGGCGGCATTTTAGTCTTTCTCATAATGGGGTTCATCCAGCACTGCACGAATCCCACCTGTGGAAAACGTGTGTTTAACTCCCCGAATACGATTTTCATATCCGTTCCCAGAAAATGATGGATACAGCTTGTAAACAGCAGCAGGGCCTTTGGCAGCGCAGGCAGTCCCTCCAGGATATGAGTCACTCCCTCAATGATGATCTCCTCGCAGTTTCCCTCCAGCACCGAATCCTCATCCACGGATATGGTAGAAAAACGGCTGCTGTCGCCAAGCTCCGCAGCCGACAGTACCACGCCCCTCAGGCAGCTCTGGGCGCATACGAATACCTGATGGCTCTCAGGCAGCAGCATTCCTATATGGACAATGGTCCATCCTCCCCTGGCCGGGGCGCTGTATTCCAATCCGTATGTAAAAGGTGCCAGGCTGTCCACCTGGGACAGGGCAAGGGCCGTATCCTGCCCCGCAGTGTCATGCAGTCTCTTAAGCATAGGCCTTCTTCACCTCTTCCTCCCCGCAGGCCGCTAAAACAGCGCCCGCCATTTTCCTGTACTGCCCGGCCATATCGCTGTCAGGATAAGCCTCCATGACAGTCTTTCCAAGCTCCTCCGTCTCTCCCACCAGAGGGCTGTAATCCAGGGAGCCTATGATTTCCGTTTCCATGTCCTCTGCCAGCTCCTCCACCTTCTCCTGTTCCCGCTTCACGCCGCGGCGGTTGAGGAGGATGCCTCCCAGGCTGGCATACCCCCTGGCTTCAAAGGACTTTACCGCCGCGGCTATATTGGCAGCCGCATAGATTGCCATATTTTCCCCGGACGTCACGATAAATACCTTGTCCGCATATCCTTCCCGGATAGGCATGGCAAAGCCTCCGCAGACCACGTCGCCCAGCACGTCGTAGATGACCACGTCCGGTTTATAGACCTCAAAGGCATTCCTCTCCTCCAGCGCCTCAAAAGCAGTGATAATCCCGCGGCCGGCACATCCCATGCCCGGGGTAGGACCTCCCGCCTCAGCACAGAGCACACCCCCGCTTCCCTCTGTCACCAGTTCATCAAGCCCCGCCTTATCTCCCCTGGCCCTGATGATATCCAGGATAGAGGTCACTGTATGTCCCTGGTGAAGCTGTATGGTAGAGTCCGCCTTGGGATCGCAGCCTATCTGCATCACCTTGTATCCCCGCTCTGAAAGCGCCACTGATAAATTGGATGAAATGGTGGACTTTCCGATTCCGCCTTTTCCGTAAACCGCTATTTTTAACATGTTCTATCCTCCCCCTCTTGTCTTTAAAACACAAAAAACCTCTCTCCGAAATTCAGAGAGAGGATATCATCAGCATACCGAGGCTTCACCAACAGGCCATATACGCGGTTCATGCCAACCGTGCCTGCATACGGCACACACTGGCAAACCACGCAAAACAGCTCCTGCACAGCCAGGACAGTTCCGCTCTCTCTTTATCTCAGGGTTGCTTCGCATCAGAGAAAGGTTCTATTTAGTTATTACCATCATATTCCAGGCGGAAGGAAAAAGCAAGGGTTAAAAAATTATCTTGTCCTGCACCTTGTTTGGGCTTTACGAAAGGTCAATACCCGTGATATCATAACCACAGATAACCCCGGCCCGGAAAAAAGCATGAATCCAGCTGCTGTAAAAGCCTGCCGGGTAGAAAACAATAAGGGAGGACATACTTTATGGAAGACCGTCTGGCTGTCATCAGCTGCATCATCAGCAATCCTGATTCCGTGGCAACGGTAAATGAAAAATTCCACCTTCAGTCCGGTCTGATTATCGCCCGCCTGGGTGTTCCCTGCCGGGATTACGGGGTATCCGTCATCAGCGTGGTCCTGCACGGAACCCAGAACCAAATCAGTTCCTTTGCCGGAGACCTGGGAAAGGTGGACGGTGTAAAGGTAAAATCCATTCAGGTGCCGGTGAACAAGTAAAAGAAAGGGAACAAACCATGGAACATTTGGAATGGCTGCTGTCTCTGGTAGCAAACACCGCAATCATTATTTTTGAATTTATCGGCGTGGGTATCATTATATACTCAGGTCTCACAAGCTTCCTTAAATTTCTCCGTCGTTCCCCGGACACCAAGATATATCTGGCAAAGGGCCTGGCCATGGGACTGGAATTTAAGATGGGAAGCGAAATCCTGCGCACGGTGGTGGTCCGTGAGTGGAAGGAAATAGGAATCGTGGCCGGAATCATTGCATTAAGGGCCGCCCTTACCTTCCTGATTCACTGGGAAATCAAAGAAGAAGAACGGGCAGAATAAGGTCCTGACACAGAAAGGCCGCGAGAAACAGGGGGATTGTCCTGTTCTCGCGGCCTTCCTGTATCTGGGTGTTATCATAGTATTTTATATGCGTATCCCGCACATACTTTTCAGAATCTCTTCTGCCTTCCCCATCATCTCAAGGCTGTCCTGGTTTTTATTCCTTCTGTCAATATAGTGGAAGGAAGGCACATCCCCGGGCACCAGTTTCAAATCACCCTTATAGGACCTCACCATGTCCGGAATCTTATCCACCTGTAATTTGGCCTTCTGATACATGGTAAGCCTTACTTCCTGGCGGTTAATCACCACCTCTGTCACATAGGCCTGGTGTGCCAGAGCCCTGATGGACGCTATCTTAAGCAGGTTCTCCACACTGCGCGGTATATCCCCAAAGCGGTCCATCAGCTCATCCTGCATATCCATATACTCTTCCTCTGTCTCAATGGCGGAAATACGTTTATAAATATCCAGCTTCTGGTATTCATTCTTGATATAACGTCCCGGAATATATGCGTCAATATCACACTCCACAACGGTATCGTAGGAATCCTCCTCCAAGGTCTCTCCCTTAAGGGCCAGCACGGCCTGATTCAGCATTTTGCAGTACAGATCATACCCCACGGCTTCCATGTGGCCGTGCTGTTCTGCCCCCAGCACATTGCCCGCGCCCCGGATTTCCAGGTCCCGCATGGCAATCTTGATGCCGGATCCCAATTCCGTAAATTCCCGGATGGCCTGGAGGCGCTTCTCAGCCTCCTCCCTCAAAAGCTTATCCCTCTTATACATGAGAAAGGCATAGGAGGTCCTGTTGGAACGCCCTACCCTGCCTCTCAGCTGATACAGCTGGGACAGCCCCATGCGGTCCGCATCATGGATAATCATGGTATTGGCATTGGATATATCCAGGCCGGTCTCAATGATGGTGGTGGACACCAGCACATCAATTTCCCCGTTGATAAAATCCGCCATAATCCGTTCCAGCTCATGCTCCCGCATCTGGCCATGGGCAAATGTGACCACAGCATCCGGCACAAGGGCCTGAACACGGCCAGCCACCTCATCAATATCCGTCACACGATTGTATACATAATACACCTGACCGTTTCTTGCCAGCTCGCGGTTGATTGCCTCACGCACCATCTCCTCATTGTATTCCATCACATAGGTCTGAATGGGAGTCCTGTCCACCGGCGGCTCCTCCAGCACACTCATATCGCGTATGCCTGCCAGGCTCATATGAAGGGTCCTGGGAATAGGCGTGGCTGTCAGGGTGAGTACATCCACATTTTCCTTCAGGTGCTTGATCTTTTCCTTATGGGCAACGCCAAACCGCTGCTCCTCGTCAATAATCAGCAGTCCCAGGTCCTTAAACTGCATATCCTTGGACAGGACCCGGTGGGTGCCGATTACAATGTCCACCATTCCCTTGCGCAGGTCCTCCAGGGTCCTTTTCTGCCTGGCCGGCGTGCAGAACCGGCTCAGCATATCCACCCGCACCGGAAAATCCTTCATCCGCTGCACAAACGTATTATAATGCTGCTGGGCCAGAATCGTGGTTGGCACCAGGTATACCACCTGCTTGCTGTCCTGGACAGCCTTAAATGCAGCCCTCAGGGCCACCTCCGTCTTACCGTACCCCACATCACCGCAAATCAGGCGGTCCATGATTCTCCTGCTCTCCATATCCTTCTTCACCGCGTCAATGGCATCCATCTGGTCATCCGTCTCATCATAGGGGAACAGTTCCTCAAACTCTCTCTGCCACACCGTATCCGTTCCATACTGGAATCCGGCCTTTTCCTGGCGCGCCGCATAAAGCTTCACCAAATCCTTGGCAATCTCCTGGACAGCCCCACGGACCCTGGTCTTGGTTTTATTCCACTCGGTCCCTCCCAGCTTGTTGAGCTTAGGTTTCTTGGCCTCTGCTCCAGCGTATTTCTGGATGCTTTC